>Ga0256838_1000113_pt1 | contig 57767 bp, 72 predicted proteins | sample 4571419metaG_FD_185978 | JGI IMG/M metagenome (GOLD analysis project Ga0256838, IMG submission 185978) | Hydrothermal vent microbial communities from Guaymas Basin, Mexico - 4571-419 | ecosystem: Environmental > Aquatic > Marine > Hydrothermal vents | place: Mexico: Guaymas Basin | collected... | reverse complement strand
GTCAACATTACACCCAATAATAACATACAAAAAGAACTTTTAACAATTAATACAAACTAATTTTTAAAGGTGTTTGATTACTATTATTATTTGGGTGGAATATATGGAGGGTTCATTTGAAACTATAATTTCAATAATTCTTCTTGTTCTTCCAGTTGTTGTATCGTTTATAGTTTTTTATAAATTAGTAACACCCTTAATAAAATCTGTTAGAACAGCATATGTAGTCGAGTACACAGATATATACGCATATACACTATTTAATAATCCTCCATATCCAACAATAGTAGATGTTAAAACTTCAGAAACACCGAACATTATTGACACTCCAAGCGAAATGGCATACAAACGGTTCTTTGAATCTGGGGGCATAGGGTATTACGAATATTACGGTTTCACATATAAAGATAGAGTGTATTACACTCACCCGAATTATTATTATGTTTCAGACTTATTAACAATAAATAATTACGTGTATTTGTCACAACATTATGGGTTACAATATTTGAAACATAGATTTGGATTATTAGGGTCATCTTTCACTGTGTACTCGGAGTATATTGGGCCATCACTACTATATGGTAGTAATACGAGAGTTGAAGATTACTCATATGAAATATCAAAATATATCTCACGCTCAAACTCAAATAAAAGAAATGTAGGTAGTGAAATAGATAATCTAATAAAGAATACCTTTTTACACCCACCAATAGTGATGTATTCACCCATTAGAACACACGCAATTAAATACAACTTGGATGAAGTTGATGTTACTGAATACCTAATAAATTACGCGTATGGGTTACCATCACAAAGTGATTTAGATGGTAATGTTTATATTTCGGGAATATTTAGGGACGGAGCAATCTATAATAACTTTATTTTCGGTACTGGAGGAACATTAGTTTTAGATTACGGGAAAACAATTATGACAAGTTATCTTGCCACAATATCAGTTTACAATAGATTTGCGTTTAAGGAACTAAAAGGTTACCCAATCAATGCGAGAATTAGAGTATCACTATCAACTATTAATGGATTAACTAATATTGACCCAACAACTGAATCTATAGTTAATATGAGAGTGTATGTAACACATACAAGCACTTTAGATCCAAGAGGTATACCTATACCATACATTGTAAATATAAAGTTATCTGGTATCAAAAAAGAGTTGCAAATCGCTAAAGATGCTGGTTTACCAAGCAATACAAAACTTTGTGTTCCAATAACTTCAGATGTGTATAATACAAATAATGGGAACAATAACGAAAAATGTGAATATGAAGAAGACCTTATGTATGGCGAATCAGATTTAATGTTAACAATCGCACTAGATGAGTATATTCCAGATATGACAAGGTACTTCCCTGAAGAAATAAATGTAATGATTACTTTATTTGATGGGATCACTAAAACTTATACAATAAGACTTGATACTCTAAGAAATCAATATGTTAAATCAATTACAATCCCAATATCACTAAAAGATATAATGTATAACAATGACCAATCAGTAAAATGGGAGGAATTCTACTTACTAATATCCCAGTATAATTATAATATCCCGATAAAAGTCAATGTTATGTATAAATATATGTACGACGGTAGAGAACATTATGTTAGTGTTGATAGATCGTTCACGTATGTTCCAAAACCAATAGCAAAAGTTGATACGGCGGACGAATTAGTAATAGTGTCAACATTCCGTTCAATAGCAAGATATGCTAAAGTAGGACTTAGTTATATAACAGGTTAACACTAACATCCTCGCCCTAAATAAAGAGGATTTCAAAAGAAATGTAACAAATATGAACTCTCAATTACATTTTAAAAAAGAGATATGAAGATTCAATCTTCAACAACTGGTGCAATAACAAACGTAACCTTTACATCAGTTACTGGTTCCCACACTATTTGGATTGGGATATCATTACCAAATTGTATTCTAATAGCATCAGTACTATTAACTTTCTTGAACGCCGACTCTATGTACTTTAGATTATATGAACTTTTGCTTTCCTCCTTAACCTCAATATCTAAGAGTCCTTCGTCTTCAAGACCTAGTTCGAGTATAAATTCTGATGTCATTCCTTGGCACATTACCTTAAAGGTGTTCTCGTTAGCGTAGAACTTTAATGTATCACCAACAAGTTTTGCGTCACGAATCATATCCTTCATTACATTACCCATAATGTCAACCCTTGCAGTAAATGGAATATTTATTTCTCCTATATTTGTTTCGGTATCAAGACTAATCAACGGAACTTTAAACGTTCTAGTTGCAGTACCTTTGAGAGTAACATATAGTATATTATCACCCTTAGTTTCAAGTATTAACTCGTCCTTCTTCTTTGCCCTTTTGAGGATTTTATTCAACATTGAAAAGTTCATTGGTAAATACTCTGTTTCTTCCACCTCGTACTTATCGAAAACAGAACTATCTGCCTCAAACGATATTAACATTACTCTACTTGGATCCATTCCCTGGAAATACATTCTGTCTGGTTCAACTACTATAACTCCCTCGTCAATCACGTTCCCAATTGTCTGGAATATATCCGCAAATGTTTTTCCTGAATGATATACAACTCTCATCATTCATCACCTCCTATTTTTCCGTTATATTTTATACGTTAGTGTTTTTAAGTTTTTCGATACCAAATTTAAAGGTTTATTTCAATATCTAATTTACGGTGATATAATGAAACCTCAACATTTAGTAATAACATTTATTCTCTTATCATTAGTTTTGATGCCGGGGGTTGCTATGGCTATGAATAACACTACAAATACAAGTAATTCACATTCGGAAACATTAAATTTTGATTCTTCAAGCGGTAAAGAATTAATTAAAGATGTTGTAACATCACCACTCCTTAAGTTATACAATATTCTAAAGAGTTCCGAATTTCTGAACAAGTATGGAACAATCGCACTAATATTGATTATAGTATTGATACTACTTATACTGACAATCCCAGCAAGAGCCGCTATTGAGTTAGCGGGTCGTTTGATTGGTGAGAATCCAGATGTTGGATTCTTTGGTGCATTGTTTTTAATGACTATGATGGCAATAAACCCGCTTATAGGATTAATATTCTTCTGGTTATGGTTTAGAGATGAAATGCCAACCGGAAAAATTATTGTATTAGCATTTTTATCAGAAATAATGATCGGATTCATTGAACTTATAGTGATAGTTGTGTTATTATTAATTTTTGGAATTGGTATTTCATTGTAATCTCTTTTAAAGATAATATTCTTTTTTTATTTATATTTGTGGACAATGGAACAATTAAAGATTTAAATTTATGATGAAATATAAACTAAAGGGTGTAGTAGTGAGTTATAGTACTTTTCATAAAGTTAAACTATGTAAAAAATTTAGAGTCTGGGGTGGTGATTTAATAGAATATTATAAGAGAATTGGAGGTTTTACACATAATGATTACATCGAAGGAATGAAGGAAATTCTTAAAGAGATGTGTGATCCATATGGAAAACATATTATGAATTTATTAATTAATGAGGGTATTATTTTTGATGAATTTGTCGTTTATAAAGATGAAGTTGTTATAAGAGTGAAGAGAGAAGTTTATCGGTTTCCCAAGAGTGGAATTAAATTAAAAAATTAGAATGTCATATCGTCATTGTTGTCAACTGTTTTAATGTTTCTTAAAATAAATTCAAACTTCTTAAAACTATCTTTTGGAACGAAAACTTTCTTTAATTTTAAAACTAATGACCTTAACATATCAACTTCGTGCTTTGGAGTATTCTCGGATAAAATTGAACCTGCAATATCTATTGACTTATAATAAGGACCTCGTATAACAAAATTTGTTTTTATTCTTCCACTTTCAAATAGAATCACTATTCTCCTTTTATCTTTGGAAACATTAACTATTGAAATTTTTATAGGTAGGTCTCTGGTTATTTTAGCAATCTTCTTTATGATAGCAATTTCATCGTCACAAATTTCATCAATTTTTTGTAATTCATCTACTACGACTGTCACTGGAACTTTAAAGTCGATAGTTACAAAGTATACTATTTTGGATTTTGTTTCGTCCATCAATCCAATATCTTTGCTCTCGTATGTTATAATAGACACGACTTTATATTTACTTATAAATGAATTCATACAAGACACCTCACATCACCATACTATAAAAACAAACATAATATTAAAAACTTTTTGGTTAGATCTCTGTAATTTTTAAGTAATAGATAATTTTATAATTATGGGGAGAATAAATGAGAAAAAACTTTTTGACTGGAATACCTATTACGTTATTAATATTATTAATTGTGATGATATTATACACCAATAACAATACAAGTATCACATTTAATACATCGAACAATTCACAATGCAAATTACCCAACTATGAATATGAACAAGTGAATAGTACTAATACCAATAATGGTAATATAACATTTGTTAATATAAACACGATCGGAACTATAAAAGTTGATAAACTAAATAGTGCCGTTCTATATGATATGAGTTTTGCAAACTCGTTATCTATATACTTTAATCCATACGAAAACCACTTGAAACCATATAAAACAACAATCAAATTATATGAAAACTCTGATTTACAATCAGTTATTATAGACAATTATATGGAGTATGGCGGGAAAATGGGAATGTACTATGATCCATATGTTTGGGATATCGAAGAGGATAATAATTATATTTACGTTATTATGAATGTCTACGAAGGTAGATATAGAAGTTATGACAACACATATAGTCACAACTATATTGACGAAAATAGGTTTAACGATTATGGTATAGTATTATCCTCTATTGTTTTATATAATAAGACGTATACTGTTCGGTATGGGACAGCGTATAGGACATACTACAAACTTAGTATAGGTCATTATTCATTGATTGGTTATACTGGTGAGTTCAATGTTACTGGAATAGGTGAAGTACCATTTATTGGTTACACTCGTCGCGTATGTAATTTAGCAATAAATAAATGTTACTACCAGAATTATACTAAGAGTAGTGCCGTGAGAGGTTTCACTATAATGAAAATAAGAAAAAGTGATGGTAAAATATTATGGGCGAAAACTCTAATGTACTCTGAAGTGTTAGAAAGACCAGTAGGATATGTAATGTATGAAAGGATAGCAACCGACTCAAAGGGATATAAGTATATTCAAAAATATCCTGCAAGAATAAAAGTAACATATTATGAACCGGTGTTTGTTCTTTCACCAAAAATAGTCAAGAGTAATAAGGATATTCTTACTATTGTTGGTTACACGATGATTCATAATCAAACTTTATTACTTAGAATTAATGTTAGCAAATCATTAGGTCAAATAACTATTGACTATGATCAGGTGCCAAAGTATTCAACACCAAATATATATAAAGATAATAATGTAATGTATTCTAATGGAATTAGCGTTATAAATAATATTACAAGTGTTGTGAAAAATATACCAATAGGATATAATGATTATTCAATAGTCCTACCTTTAGAGAATAGACGTGTGGTGATTATAAGAAATAACTATACTGCCGGGTATTCGAAAGTGTCTTTGGAATATATAGTTGCAAACAACCTAAATGGAACAGTTTACAACCATAGAATCATAGGTTTACCAAACGGTAACGTCTACTTGTCATATGATACTATAGTTCAAGATTTTGGTGACTATTATATTGTGTCATTTAGAGTATTTGACGTGTTCCAAGTTTCGGAAATGAGTGGATTTGGATTAATTAAAATATCTAAAAATGATGGAGCAATACAATGGATCAAGATGTATTCTGTACCATTGCCTCAAACAATAATAAGAGAATTAAAAGATCTTGTGTTGAAATACGATTATAGATTAACAACTGATATAATTATCGACACGTATAGGTATTATGTTCCGTTAATGACATTAGAGAACTTCAAATTATATATTTCAGATAGTATTCAACATAATAATAAGTTAATAATAGATGCGTTCCTATACAATACTAAAACAGTTGCACCATTTGGAAATAAAATAATAGAAAGGTATATGACATATTGTCCTTGTACTCAACATTGTGATACGCGTTCGATAAATCCACATAATGTTGAGTTTATATATAGATATTTACAATACGTAAGTCTATGGGATAAGTACATAAGGGATAGTTATGGTTACACGTATAATACACATCGTGTCTATATGTCTCCAATATTCATAGAAGCAATTGATAAAAGTATATATAACAGAATTGTTATAGACACTATCACAGGGGAGATAGTATCTAATGAGAGTATAATAATTGAACCACTAGATGATAATATCACAATCAATACTGTTAAGATTAAAAATGATGGGGCAATAATAATATATACAAAGGGTTATAGTTATGGAACAACACTAACATCCGATAAATTTATAATTAACATAAAAAGTTATAGTACAGGAGAATTATGTTATAGGTGTCATTGTTGTGGTTACTATTGTCGGGGTAGGTGTTGTTACGAAACAGAATCACACGCATTTAGACATCCTTATCAATACAACAAGATTCAAGAGTATGAGAAGTATTTTGGTTTCTATGCTTATTATGGTAGAGTTTATATATTAAGTGCTCCATTGGATCAATTACCAAGGTATGGGTTTAATATAGTGACATACGAAGATTTACAATATGCTACGATGGATATTGAAATAAAGAATAACAATTGAAGTTATTCCTCCGTATTTCATTTCTTTTGAGTGTATCGTTCTTAAGTTTCTTTATTTTTGAACTATTGTTTAGATGAAACGTTGTTTTGTATACGTATGTAATTTTAGTGTTATCGAAAAACTTAAATACTCATTGGACAAGATTATTATGGTGATACATATGCCAAGAAAGAAGGAGGAAATAACGGGTGATTCACCAATTGAGAAACTTAGAGGTGTTGGGAACGTTTTAAAAGAGAAATTGAATGAGGCAGGTATCTACACAATAAGAGATTTGGCGGGACTTGACCCATTTACTCTTGCAGAACTTGCACAAATATCAGAAATTAAGGCACAAAATCTTATTAGAGAAGCAATTAGAATTGCTGGACACCAGATAATGACAGCAAAACAGTATCTTGAAATAAGAAGGACAATTGATAGAATTACTACTGGTTCAGTGTTGTTAGATGACCTCTTAGGTGGCGGATTAGAGACGCAAGCAGTTACCGAATTCTTTGGACAATTTGGATCGGGAAAAACTCAAGTTGGGCACCAACTATCAGTTAATGTCCAACTACCTAAAGAAAAAGGTGGCCTCGAAGGAAAAGTTGTTTATATTGATACTGAGAACACATTTAGACCAGAGCGCATTGTTCAAATGGCGAAAGCCGTTGGGTTAGATCCTGAAAAAGTTTTAGATAATATTTACTATCTTAGGCCAAAGAGTGTAAATCAACAAGTTGCATATAATGATATCATTAGAGAAATGCTTCAGAGTGGAGAGAACATAAGATTGATCGTTATCGATTCATTAATGGCACTATTCAGAAGTGAATACATTGGTCGTGGAATGCTCTCAGAGAGACAACAAATCCTATCTAAGTATCTAGCAGACCTCCATGATATAGCCGAAAGTTTCAATGTTGCAATTTATGTTACTAACCAGGTGCAAAGTGATCCTGGAGTGTTCTATGGGAACCCTGAAAAACCGATTGGTGGTAATGTTCTTGGACACTCTTCAACGTATCGTGTCTATTTAAGAAAAGGTTCAAAAGGCAAGAGAATTGCAAGGATGGTGGATGCACCAAATCTTCCAGAAAGAGATGTACCATTCCTTATTACTGAAGAAGGTATTCGTGACGATCCAGAAGCACTTAAAAAGTTTATGAAGATGAAAGAGAAGATGAATTCCGAATCGCACGACGGTGAAGAGAATAATACCATTGAGGATATATGATATCTCTTTAACATATTTTATTTTTTGGTGATTAAAATGATAATTTCAGTTAAACCAAGGAAACCAGAAATTACTGGTCAATATCGTGGGATTCCAATTTATAATCATATCTTAATGAAAGTGAATTCTTCGTATGTTCTTATACCTGCATTATTCAATTCTGGTGATCTTATAGATGTAGGTAATAAAAAGATTGAAATTTTTAGAAAAAATGGTATTATTGCCAAGGTAAAGTATAAGAATTCAACTAAGATTATTAGTGTTAGAGATTCAATATATTCGTTTAAGGTAAGTGGAATGTGGACATACAATATGTTTTACCCTAGTGTTAAATTCTTATTATTATACTTTTCGCGTGCATTTTCAATGGATTTTAAAGAATTTGATAAAATGTTTAATACATCATTTTCAAGACATAAAGATGAAATCTTATCAATTATGGAGAGCGCCGACTTTTCTTATTTTGAGGTCGTTGATAAAAACACTCTTATCCTGAATAATATGACATTAATAATTTCAGATGACTGGCGTGTTCAAATTTTAATTGATGTTTAGTGTACAAAGTTAAAGTTCATAATATTTATTTACTATGGGATAAAAATGGGTGTAAGTGACGATATTATTGCTGAGATTTTCCTTTTAATATTCGGTATAATAGTTGTCGCAATAGCAACTGTAATAGCAATTTACTCAGGAAATAGTATAGGAGAAGCATTGAAAACAGTTTTTGACACAATAATTCAAAAGTTTTTTAGTGCGTAACGTCTATCTCAATGAAATTGGAACAATTAATTTAAAATAATGTTGATCTCAAAGGAAAATATAGAAATAATAGTAAATCATTTGGAAATTAATTTTATTTTTCTTTCTCTTTGTTTTGTTTCAGATGTTTCACTAAGGAGTTCAATAAGTTCATTATTATCATTGTGATCATCATTTATTGTAATCATTTCCATAATATTATCATAGTTTTCTTCAATTGATTCCATAAGTTGATTAATATCAATACTCTCAGAACTCTTTTTAATATCCTTGAATAACTTCTTATTCATAATATTCACCGTTTTAATATAATAGAATACAATCTTAAATGTACTAAAATGTACATTGAAGATCCAAAAACTTTATAAATATTACTTACGTATATAATTTGGGTGGTCAAGATGCTGAGGTTTGGGAATATTGTTATTAATGGAAGAAACAACATTAAAGAAACATACGACTTATTTAGAATATCAAATAATAAACAAATTCTTTATAGAGAGATTGATATTAATGGTATAAAAATACGAGAAATGGAAAATAAAATAACTTCAGTATACGTACCAAGTATGGAGAAAATAACAATAAGAAAACTCTCAAATGGAAGATTTAGATACAATTCAAACATAGTTGATAGTATTGAACTTTATAATGATCTAACAAATATAGGCAATAAAAGTGTTGATATTCAGTTGATTACAGTATACGGAAAGCCACTAAGACGAGTCATACTAATAGACAATTGCTACGTCATTGTTGACGAAGAGAAAAGAGAACTTATAGGATATGGTGAGTCAGATGAGTATATAGATAATCATAGGTTATATGAGTTTCTATTCGGGTATAAGAATACAATATACGATGATGCATCACTTATAATTCAAAACCGACCAATAATCAGAGCAATAGTAGAATATTATCGTGATGAAAATGGGAATAATATAGTAAAATTAGTAGGAAAAGACATTTCCACGTTTAAAATTGATCTATCTACATTTGTCACACCAAAAGAGATTACAGAAATACTATCTCTATTCAAATACCAAATACAATTAGAAGAAAAAATAACCTTAAAAGAATTATTTAGAATTATATCAGGATAAAATATATGTTTAAATGTATACAAAGATACAGTAATGATGGGTAAACGATGAGTGACTACACGATAGATTCATTGTTTATGAGTATGATAGTGATGCTAATACTAATGTATGCTATGTTGATAGCAAACACGCCACAGATATCCAAAAGTATAACAAATAATTCGGATATTATAGTTTTTAACACAGACCTTATGGAAAAGTTTTGGCAGAATAATAAATCTCAATATGGTTACGTTCATGCACTACCTACTAAAACAATACAAACGGATAGTTGTAACTTCAACATAAATTTAGAACCAAACGAAAAAGTTATTGAACATTCTGATAATATTATAGTTTTGAGGAACAAAGTAATTGTCGTAAACGCACGACCTAATACTTACATACAAACGAATTTGAGAAAAATATACATTAAATTTATTGACAAAAATATAGAAGTAAACGACAAAGGAGATTATATATATGTTAGAAATCCATCCTGTTATACCAAAACAATAAACATTAGTAATAAAACATACGAATTACATCCAGGACAAGTAATAGTTATAGGAAAATGGAAGTATAATAAAATCGTAATTGAGAATATGACATTCAAAGGTAAGAAACCATTAATAATATTACCCGAATTTAATTTTGAACCTATAGCAACAGCAATTGATATAAAACCATACATATTACAAAAGAACGTTAGTAACAACACAATAATTTTCACAACAAATATAGAAGATTTTATCACTATAATAGGAAACTATGAAATTAAAGTTGAACCAGTAAATGGAACAATAAAAGTACCAATAGACATCGTTCCATTGAACAAAACACTAACATTTATTATAGATAACAAAACAATAACAAGATACGTCATACTTCCAGCAAGTCCATTCATTAAACATATTGAAACAACACCAAAAGAATTTGGCATAAAGGTGCCATATATATCCACATCAAGAAAGGGTATCACTATAAATATAACAACACCAAAACAAATGAATATTACTATACTAATAAAATCAATGTATTATAGCGAAACATATAATTTAAGTATAAATGAGGGTGAAAACATTATTAGTATTCCATACAAACTATATAATCCAATCGCCAAAAGTGATATACTACTAATAACGATAACTTCGAACAATAAACCTATTTGGAACGGTATTGTTGTGATTACAATACTCAAACCTGGTGTAAATGTTACAATAGGAAAAGAACAAAGGTCAATAGTTGTTAACTTTGAGCAACCAATATTTATGGATCTAAATATGGATGTATACTACTATTTGGACAATAAAACAGTAGTTTATCAACGAGTATTAATGTTTAGTGGAACAAAGATATTTGCGTTTGCAACACCTGATTATATAAGAGGTCATATTATCGGAGTTGAATATTACATTCAAACAAATAATAGTTTATTGTATAGTGGAACTGCATAATTATAAGAGTGTTTTTATGTTTTTTAGTATTTATCAATATGTTTTTAAAGCGAGGGTACCATATAAAATTATGGGTTATTTGTGGGGGAAATGTCCAAACTAAGAAAGATGTTCAAATACATAGGTTATATTGCTGAACCACTAGGATATATTGCAACTCCACTACTATCAATTTTTGTACCTAAAGAAAGTATAGAGAATTCATTAAACGTGCTTGGATGGAATGATATAACTGTAAATATGGTCTCTGGAGCGTCACTATTTCTTGGCATCCTAATTGGTATCCCCATAACATCAATACTAATGGTTATTGCGGGTGGATTGGGATTAATGTCAGGAATTCTATTTATTTTAGTTGTATCTGCTTATATATACCAAATAATTGACGAAAAAACCTTTAATATAAGATACGATTTTACATTCTTCACGCCTCTAGCATTAGAGGTTATGGCACTAGAACTATTAAGAACAAATGATAAAGATGAAGCAATATCAAGGTTAGTGGACTACAATTTAGGGTACATTAGTAAAATGGTTAATACAAACGTAATACAAAAGTTTAGAAAAAGTAGAGTTGTGCCTTCGAAATATCACGCATTTGTGAAGTGGTTGAACGAGTCAGCACCCTCAGAATTTTTTAGATATTATGCACTTCAAATGTTATCATATGATATTCCCGAAGAGAGTAGATTAAGAGAATTAGTTGAGGATGCTCAAAATAGAATGTATTCGATTCTCGAAGATAAGTTATCATCTTCCTCCATAAAAATACAACTATCTATAGTTTTCGCCGCCGCCGGTAGTGTTATATTCGCATTACTCCTATCTTTACTTGCTAGTAGTTTCAAAGTTAACACTCCACTAGCAGTAGCATTCTATATGTTTATAACATTCGTAATAGATATCCCATTATTCATATATGATATTTCAGCACCAGCAATGAGAGGATATTACATTATAGACAAGTTCAAATTATGAATTATTTTTATCGTATTTCTCCTAAATATTTTCTCTAAATTAATGAAAAGTTACTCATAGAATTATTTTAAAATGTAATTTTAATTCATATAATTGGTGGTTTAGAATGGAGTATTATGTTTTAGAGGGTGAAATTAACACAACTCAAGGATCAAAGGCGGTAATTCCACGAGCGTGTATAATTCCAGATCACTTACAAGAATTTCTAAACGATTTCTACGCTATGTTAGACGAGTTGGGATACGAATACGAAATCAATTACGATGTTTCACAAATAATTATATCTGGGAGAAAATACGTATATGAATATGAATTAGATATAACGATCACAATTAAAAAAGTAGTTAATGATGAGTTGCCAATGTGTTATAAGTCGTGGGATGTTGAACAATACATTAGTTACTTCAACACATTCAAAGCCGTTGACATACAACTAATATCCGCTTTAAGATGAACATTTTGATATCCAAAATACTTTTAAATTCCTTTTCTATATCCATTCTGAGGGGTAAAAAATGTATGAGGAGATACTTGAAATAATAGATATGTTTATGAATATGAAACCAAAGAAGACAAAAGAAGGATATCTACTAGTAAAAGACAAAAACTACAAATTAATATGGGAACCAAAATCATATGGAGGAATACTATGGATATATAGAACAAACGCAGACGACAAAATAAACAACATGGCAATGGTGATAATTGAGAACGGAAAAGTCAAATTTGTTTCGAACGAGGAATTGGTCAAAGAAGTCATATACTATTACTACACTTGAAGAAAGATAATTTAGGTTTATGAAAGTATATATCTAAATTCATATTTTTTTCCATTTAATGAATTACTTTAAACATAAAATCGTTCTCTTAACTCGCTAATGTTAATACGTTTAAGATTTTACTTTATTAAAAATATAATGGTGATACATTGTTTGTTATGAAAGTTTCTAACCCCACAAAAGTTTTTGTAACTTCTGATTTACATCTCGATCGTGATGAAATTCGTAAAGAACAAATAATTTCTGGTTGGAAAGAGAGAATATCCGAAAGTGATATTATATTCGTTTTAGGTGACGTTTGCGACAACTTGAAAAAATGTAAGCACATTTTTAATAATTTACCAGGAGAGATATTTTTAGTAAAAGGAAATCACGATCACTTTAGTAATGGACACATATTTGATATGGGCGTATCACAGTATGAAACCGATGCTATATTATTATACGTATCACATCCATACAGAACATTTAGAATCATACTATCACATAAACCATTTCCAATGAGAAGAATAAGAAATATGCCAAAACCTATAAATATAGTAGTTCACGGACATAACCATAGACAAAGAAAACTAGTAAGAAAAGTTAATAATACTTTTTATGTTAATGTAATAACAGATAAGTGGGATTACTGGCCACTAACATTGGATGAAATAATCAGAATAGTAAATGGCGAAAAAGTCCTAATAAACGGAAAACATTTAATTAATATAACTTAAAAATTAACTTTAGCATAACCTCAGGAGAATACTTTATAATAGTTGGAACACTTACATTTTTAACTTTCCTCAAATTTACTATATTTGAAACATATATCATTCCATAAACCTTATTTCTTGATGATGATTTGTAGTCATTAACCTGACCAATGTACCTATATAAATCGTGAGAATTAGATATAACTTTTAATTCAATAATATGATTTGGAACATAAATATCATACTTATTATCCCCATCTATATACTGTCTATAAACATTATAATTATATGAAAGATAATAATATAATCTCTCCTCAAGTTCTCTTTCTGATGACACACAACCTGGAGCAAACCATAACAAATCGTCAAATAAATTAGACTTATCAAAATTTATTATCTCATTAAGAGCATATTTTTCAGGATACCTCTTAACGTGATTTATCTGATTTTTAAATGCTTGCATAAAATATTTCCTATATGGAGTATCTATATTTAATAAGTCTGAAGCAAGCGAAGGTGTCAATACCGATGGGAAGACGCCATATTTATCAATTAATGTTCTATATGACTCCCTATTGTTCCTAAGTTTATTCAGGTAATTTTCAAATAGTTCCTTAAATGGGAATCTACGACAACAACGTAAAGATAACAATTTTTCAATATTCATTGATATCACCTTTCCATAGTTTCCATAATAAATAACCAAATGGTGTCCATTCAATAGTCCTAATTTTATAGTTGACTATATGCGAACTCTTTAATCTATCAAACAAATATTTGAAGTCACTATCTGACCTCCTCCCCGCCCTGTAGAGCGAGGGTTCCAACGAGTTAACCCCTCGCCACGGACGGGGAGGTTTGCGGGCCCATAACCTACTCCCGTTGCCGGTTTCGGTTCAGCCCGCAGGCCCGGTCTTGGGCCCGTTACCCCTACCGCGCAGAGCGGATTGGGGTTATGGTTTAGAGGCCACCTTCAAGTTTTTTATGGACGCCTTACGGCGTCAACCCTCCAATGCTGGAGGGTAACGTGAAACCCCTCATCTCATCGGGTTGTTTTTTGGTGGCCTCTTCGAGGCCATATTACGTTGTGAGAGTTTATAAAGGTTTCGGTTTAAAAGAACTAAATTCTCAATTATTGCATCCCCGCCCTTAAGGGCGAGGCTTTCGAAAGAAAATGTCTCAATATTTCTCTTACATCAAAATCAATATATTCTTCAAAACACTTGGGCATTGCATAACCTAAAATACCAAAAATTTTCTTTGATAATACTAAGAACTTTCGATTTTGTTGTCTCATCATAACATATATTACTCTATCATTATCTCCCTCTTTAAATTCAATATTATTCGTTAGTACAAGCAACGTACCACCACATCCAGTTGGTTTAATTCGCCCAGTACTAATATCAATATAACCTTTATCGCTTGTTATTTGGATATTTGCTAAATTATTCTTGTACGATGATGATAATCGTCCAGACATTAAAAGAATATCGTAAATGTATGAAGGAATAGTGAATTCCTCATTTATTATAATCTTGTCCATCTCGATTTTATATGGTGGCAACTTAGAATTTTTGTCATAGTATTCAACAATAAATTTTGCAATACTATCGCATTCCATTCACATCACCCGTAACAAATTTGAGGTGAACTTTAAAAACTTTATGATGGAGAGAGAATCACACATTCTTAAATATGTTAATTATATAAATTATGGGAAAATAATGAAAATACAAAAAGACATTCTAGTTGTTGTACCAGCATATAATGAAGAAAAGTATATTGGGAAAACATTAGAAGATCTATTAAACGTTGTTCCAAAACAGAACATTTTAGTTGTTAATGATGCATCGAAGGACAAAACAGAAGATATCGTGAAACAATATGGGGTTAATGTAATAACACATCAAACAAACAAGGGTTTAGGCGGTGCATTAAGAACAGGATTCAAATATGCAATAGAGAATGGTTATTCCTACGTAATAACGTTTGATGCAGATGGGCAACATAAAGCAGAATGGATCCCCAAAATAATTGACAAAACATTATCAAATAACTGTGATTTTACATATGGAATAAGAAAAGGAGAGTATCCTCTTATAAAACTAATCGGTAATATTGGATTAGATATTTTAATGATGATGTTCACGGGATTAAAATTCTTTAGAGATTCTCAATCAGGTTTTAGAATGATAAGCACTAAACTACTTAGAAATATGAATCTTCAAATAGATAGATATGGAATATCAAGTGAACTACTAATCGAAGCAGTACGGAATAACGCCAAAATTTGCACTATAGATATTGAAGCAATATATATAGACCCAAATAAAGGGACAAACATACGTTCAGGATTTAGAATAATGAAAGAACTTATATCCAAGTACTGGATCTAACATACTACTGGATTAAAATCGAAAACTTTATAACTTATTATGAAACAAATATAGTGGGGGAGAGATTATGATATCAGTAATATCATTCGATGGTATGCGAGAAGAAGTGACGCCAGAGATTGCAATTAAGAAAGTCACGGAAGAGGGATACGATATTGACTGGAAAAGAGTAAAAGAGTTAAATAGTATATTGTCAGACTTTGTATCAAGAGAACATTCGAATCCACAATTTAGCATAGATGAAACAGAATTATCACTACTAAAGGAGATATATGAGTATAACGAATTTTTTAATATGCTTATCGGAAAAACAATAACGTTCGAATTTGATCAACTAATGCTTATAGAGAAATTTCGCAAAAACACAACACTAATAAAGAGAATAAGATTTGTAAAGACACTAAAATTAGTTGGAATGTATATTCATTCACTTTCAGACGTTGATATTGTGGATTTATCAAAGAAATTAACTAATGAAGAAATATTTGCCTTTTTAAGTATTAAAAATTATGTTGAAGAGTTAATGGAAAAAATGATGGTATAATGGTGATTAGTATGGAGAGTTATGAAAACATAAAAATGGCACTTAGAATTGGATTATACCTAGTACGCTACAACATAAAATATAAGGAGTACCATAAATCAGCCAAAGAAACGATACTCCAAAGATATAATAGGATAGAATACAAGACGAATAGATTACTAACGAATACCGAATTATCAAAAATTGCAAAAATAATAAATACAAACGTTAGTAGTGAACTGTATGCTTATTACCCAATATACGATTTCATCCTACAAAGAGTACCGGGTTGTCACGTCGATTTAAGTGGAGATATAATATGCGATAAACAAATTGCTGAAATGAAAGATTTAGTCACCAGAACAATAGACGAACTTCTAGAACCAAAGACACTCGAAAAACTCACAATAGAATATGTTTTTAATGATCCAAATCATTTCATCACGATAATGTCTAGTATATACACAAACTTATCAAACTTAATCTTCACAAATATGTATACAGAGTTAGTTGACAACTCAGAAATTGAGAGAATTATCGAGGAATACACTAAGTCCAGTTCCAATAAAGAGACGAAATAACTATTCTTATGTGTTCATCACTCTCTTTCTTTTCTAACATTTCAGAAAGTATTTTTTCCGCCCTTTGTCTAAGATTTTCAGGTAACTCATCAAGTATTTCATCTATTTTTATGTCGTTCACAATCATCACCTCAGTATATGATCGCAACAACACCTACTTAAACTTTTCCTAATAAAATTTTTAATAGTGATCAATATTATATATAATTAGGTGGTAATAATGACGAAAGTTGACAGATTAATTGAGAAGATATGCAGTATAGTCGATTGTACAGATGATGATTCTGAATTATTATCTCGACGATCAATACTACGTAGTCAGTTAGAACAATTAGAAAAAATATTTGGGGATGAACTTGAACAGATAGTTGATGAAATCCTAAAAAAAGAAGAATGTCATTATTGGTTCGCAATATTTGACACTATAGTAAACCTAAAAGATAAAGAACCACACTACTTTATAGTGAACACTTTAGGAGATATCATACGGAAAGATGTACCAATAGAATGCTTAGAAATAGCACGACTAATAAAAACAAAACAAAAGACATTTAGAGAACTATTACATATGTTACCAAACGAATATGGCGCGTGTGTAAATTTTGTTAACATAAATAAAAAGGAACTATTTGATATAATACCTGAAATTGATTTGTCAAATAATAAAAATAGTGGTAGTGCGTATGTCAATAGAATATTATTTGTAAGTAAAAACAATATGGAGTGCGCAGTAGGAATTGTAAGAAAAATGAGGGATGGAGTTATAAGCGATGATAATACCTGTTACACCTGTCCATATTTTATACCTAAGGACATAATAATTGAAGCGTTAAAATATATTGATGAACCAGACAAGCATAAAGATAGTTTACTCGAAAAAATTAAAGAACGGCAAAGAATATTATATGGCGACTATGATAATATAGAGGACTACTTACAATTAAATATAGGTGGTGATGAAGATGCTTGACCCACGAACAGGCACGTTCACATTTATGGATGGAGGATTAGAGATATATATTCAGAAAGTTGATGACGAATTTTTCAAATTCTCACTAAAAATACCATTAGATATGGTTAAATTTTCAATAGCAAGACCAACACCAGAAAAAGGTAAACAAGGGAATATAAATATAACAAAAAGAAGTAATATGGGAGGTGGAATTCATAGGATATTACACTATCATAGTACAATAATAAACAATGAGCGAACAAATAACATTGAACCCACTAAAAATGAAGATAAACCATTTATAATACATTACGGATATGATTTATTGTATGGATATGTAGGATTAGCAGAAAATAGTTTAGATGCTCTAGTCAAAGCAAGAAGTGTTATAAAAATAGAAGAAGGCATTTTCTTTAAGTATGGATTTATATGGAAAAACATTAGAGATCAAGTTAGAAAAGAATTGGTAACATTATATAATAGATTATCCCACAACGAAAAAACATTATTTGCAATAAACGAAGGAAATCCTCGTGCTATGATAATGTTTATAATATCACTAATGAAAATAATATCAGTAAGTGATGTTGGAAAACTAATAGATGATAATTTTAACTTAGTCAAACAAGGAAAATTTGTAGAATTCTTTGAGAAAATATATATAGGATTTTACGAGAAGCACCAACAAATAAGTCAACAAGAAAATAACAATAAAGTTTTTAAAGAGCAAAATCAGAATATAACAAGTGGTGGTGTAAATGGAAATATACGTATTAACCAAAATACTGAAGTCCAACAACCAAATAACAATGATATACGAGAAACTAGTGGAGAGGAACTTCAACCTCACAATAATGGACATAGAGGATATACTAAATTACCCCATAGACCAGACCATTAAACTTTCAAAAGAAGAAGTAGAAGAAACAATAAACTTCATAAAATCAGTAACAACAGAAGACACACTACCAGAAGAATTCCAAGAATGGGATGAAATATACAACGACTGGAAAAACAAACTAAAAGAAGCATATGAAATGTTTAATGAAATATATGAGTATATGAAAATTAGCGGACAAAAAGAGATAGTGGTGATGATGGTGAATTAATATGAAAAAACAAAACAATATTATAGACGTAATTTTATCAACACCCGCCCACAAACTATTGGTCATATCATTCATAGTTATAATATCATCTACATTAAGCGGGTTATCATACTATAAAATCGTCCTAACCTCAAATATAGAGTTAATTGAAACAAACAAGACTATACAATTAGAACCAACCAACACATTACAAATGAACAGAATGACCTATTTACCACCAACAAACTTCTTCGAAAAAAATGTTAATTATAGCGATAAAGTGTATTATTCACTAAACTTAACAAACAATAAAATAATAATAAACTTCTTCTATTCAAAATACTATACTCAAGTAAACGTGACTAAAAATATTGAACACTTAATTGCAAATAAAGAATATATTAGTTTTGAAGTAAAATACCATAATGGAAAGATATACTTAGTTACAACACCTAATATGACTAAACTAAAAGAAACCCTTTTAGCGTATGGTATACAAATGTTTATAATTATAGCATTTCTATTGTTATTGTCGTTATCTACAGGTGTCATTTACAAGAAAGAAGGAGAACAATTAATGTATAGACGAGTATACTTTTTGCTTATAACTTATGTGATACAAATGTATATAAATAGCATATTGATAGAGATTATACAGTTCATACTTGTATTCACAACAATATCAAACATCTTCATTATTGCGAACTCTCACATATTAGAAGAACAACATAAAAAATCTTAATCTTTCTATTGAACTTTTCAATTCCTAACGCTATAGAGAAGTCTAACATAACCGAAAACTTTATATACTCTATATACGTATATAATATTGAGGTGATGAAGATGACGCGGAAAAGTGGAGGAATATTTATAACCATAACAATAATCGCAATAATATTGTTCGCAACAGTAATAATCGCCAAACACCACATCAAAGAACAACAAATATCAAAAAATATTATGCAAAAAGAGAAAGAAAGAGAGTATATGGCTCAAGAAGCAATAAACCTAATAAATACATATATGAAGATATACACACCAGAAAGAGTATATAATGCAATATACCAATACACAAAAACCCAACCAAACCTAACAGTTAGAGACGTGTTTTATACAAACTTCTTATATGGGAGTTTAGAACATCATAAAGACCTTACAGATGTTCTGAACATCACCATCGATCTTAACCATAGAGCAGGATCACCAGAAAAATTCATCCTCGAAGATAGAGTTGGTGATAGCGTCGATTACGCATTTACGTCACTCGCCCTATATGATTATGCAATAAAACACTACAAAGAATTCGGATATGAACATACTATTCCAGAAGAATACGCATCAAATTATTCAGTATGTATGATATACGTTAAGGCAAAGTCGAACGAAACCAAACAAACACACTACTTAATGTTTACAATGATCAAAACACATAAAATGTTCAATAATTTACCTATTATTATGACATGGGATTTCGAGACCACATATAAGTACGGAAATCCACACGACTTCCTATGGGTTATTAATCACTTCCTAAAACAAAAATACAATATGACAGTAGACAACTATGTGTACATTGAGATGCGCATAATAAACAATAATTATAGAATAATTGGTAGAGTGAATGAATGCAAAGAAGAAATGTAACGAAATCTTTTTAAACTTTATACTTATTTTATATTTGGTGGGTGTTGATGACACTAATATTTAATTTACCCATAAAACATTATCTTGAACTCAAACTAACAAAAGAACTCGGAGGTAAAATACTATATAAATTATCAGACGAATATATTGAAGGAATAGCAATATTCTCACCATATGAAATAATAAACTATCTAAACGATAACAAAATAATAGATAACGATATTATTGTTACACCAGTAAAAAACGTAAACACAACAACAAAAGTATTCGACTCCGTTAGATTCTCTCCAGACGTAAAAATTGTTCACAACTTTGACAATAGTGAAGAATACAAATATTCCATAATAGGTACCGATGATATTGTAATTGATATATCCAAAAACGAAAACATAGTAGGTTTTGAAATATTGGAACAAACAGCCTACAATATTATTGAGAAATGTAACGACGTGAAAGTAGCAATAATATACGATAAAAACAGTCAAAAATTTGTCGCCAAAATATTCTGTGACTCACTAGAACTAATAATGGGGTGAGCAAAATGATAAAACTAACAACGAAAGACATCCTATGGATAATATTATTGTCAATCATAACGTATAAAATTCACGACACGAAGAACATCATACTATTTACATCACTACTAATTATTATTATACTATTTACATTTTCACTAATGCTATTTATATTATTATTTAGTGAGAAAATAACAACAATAAAAATAAAGAAATTCTTAAGAATATATAATACTAACATATACTCAGAAGAACCAATTGAAGATGAAGACATTATAAAAATCTTTTCTGGTATGTTCCACAAAATACGAAAAATAGTCATATTATCAAACAACAATCGTTCTCCACCAACAGTCATTCCCTTTGGAAAAATATATATTAAAAAGATGGAAATAGACTTCTTAAACAAACACCCTGAATTCTTAATACCATATAGGGAGACTATAAGAAAGTACTTGGATGAAATGTACGGATCGCCAAAAATATTCCTAAAAATGATTATGAAAGAAATAACAATAACGATAGCCACAACAACAATTACAACACTCTTAATAAAATTTTTAGGTGTCTGAAATGCTAAAGAAAAGAAAAATAAATATAATTCCAGGAGTACCAGTTGAAGAGTATCACTATAATCCTACTTTAATACTTCAATTAGAATATATTTCAAAAATTTTCAACATTCCGATCACAATATATGAAGATAAAAATGACATCTGCGCAAACTTTTCAACAATTAAAATATGCACCAAAAAACTAACATCATCCAAAGACTATGACTTATCCCTTTTAATATCAGACATAATTAATCTACAATTAAAAACCAACACAATAAAACTAAAAACAACACCAAACACAATATTTATAGGAAACAATGACAACCACAATTATTGGTTAGACAAAATGATTAAATCAGAGAACGAAATTTCAAAACTAATAATGTTTGTCCAGAGTAGCGCACTAATAACGAATGAGTTCTATATCATAGCACAAAACATCGAACTAATGAGAAAATTTTTTGAAAATTTAATTTACGGTAAAATAGATAAAGTGAATATAACACTACTAAACGGAACCATCACTTACGTAGATTTCCTCCATAACACAATATGGTACGAAATAATATTAATAAATAATAGAGGCAACTTAGCGTTAATAACACCAAACAACTCAATTGACATTTTCTTTGAACTCATTAAAGGACTAAAATTATCCGCAATAGAAAAAGTTAACATTATAGATACTACAAAAGAAAAAAGAGAATTCTTAACTACACATAAATCAGTTCTATTCCGATCAGACATAATTTAATTTATCACGATATTTGGAGAATGAAATGCTTTTGGACACATTAAATAGAAACTATTAGCAATAAAACTTTTAAGGAGATTTAATAATATTGAATCGGTGGATGAGTATGGGCAAATTTGTAATAATCACAGAAAAACCATCTGTGGCGAAACAATTTCGTAAGGCATTAGGGTTAAAAAATTGGAAAAAAGAAAATAATGTAATAGTGTATTCTGGTAAATACAAGAACCACGATATTGTAATTGTACCACTAGCAGGACACGTTTTAGAACTATATTTTGGTGATTCAAAGTTTTCTGAAATACCACTAATACCACCAAAGAAAATAAAATTCACTCCAATAAAAGGAAAAGGTAATATTCTAAAAACACTAAAAAAGTATCTAAAATCATACACGCCAGTAATAGCAACAGACTATGATTCAGAAGGGGAACTAATAGGATATGAAATATTAGAATACTTTAAAATACCTAAAAACGGTCATTTTAGAATGAGGTTCTCAACACTAAGAGAAGACGAAATACGACAATCATTTGAACGTGCAATTACCAAAAAAGAACGACTTGACTATAACTTAGCATATGCTGGTCTATTACGTGCATATTCGGATAAATTATTTGGATTCAATTACACTAGATTTATGACACTTCTATTAAGAGGAAAACACGATAAAGTTTTTAGTATCGGACGCGTCCAAACACCAACATTAAGAATTATTGTTGAACGAGAAAAAGATATTAGTGCACACGTACAAACACCACTAATAAAATTAATAGTTATTGGAACACCAAACAAAAAAGACAAAATAGAATTTGTTTCACCAAGCGTTGCAGTACCCTGCAAAAAACTAAAGAAATTCAACCCAGAAAGATATAAAAAAGCAACTGAAAACTTCAAGAAACTCTTGGACACACTACAAATGTTAGGATATGAAATGATTGTAGATAAGAAAAAAGTAACAAAAACAAATTACTTATCAATTTTAGAGAATATTGACACAATAGAAAAAGCGAAAAAACAAATAAAGATAAAGAAAGTAAAATCAAATGTTATTATAGGAGTTACACTCTCAGATAAAACAATACACGAAAAACCACCAAAACTATTTTCAACAACAGTAGCATTAAGTGAATTGTCAAAAGAACTAAAAATGAAACCAGATCAAGTAATGAAGATCCTACAGAAAATGTATGAAAGTGCAGAAATATCATACATTAGAACAGATAGTGAAGTATTTGATCCGAAAAAATATCCACCATCATATCACAAAAAGATACTTAATGAATTATCAAAGAATACAAAATATAAGCGAATCATATCAAAAATTAAAGATCTAAAACCACGCAATAGAGGTTCAAAAATAGATGACGCACACCCACCAATACACCCAGTAAAATCTTATACAGAAATTAATGAAAAAATATTTGACCTAATAACAAAGAGGTATTTATCAGCATTTTATCCAGACTTAGTAAAAACAATAGTAACGTATAAACTAAAAACACCATTAGAACTAGTCGCAGTAGAGGATTTCATAATTCAATGCGGATGGATGGAAGTCTATGACCCAAATTGCAAACCAAAGAAAGTCAATATTAAGAACATAAAGAAAGTATTAATACTTGATGCGAAAATTTCTTTTTCAACAACATCACCACCACCAAGATACACAGTATCAACAATAATAAAACAAATGGAAAACCTAAAAATTGGCACAAAATCAACAAGACAGGAAATACTAAAGAAATTAATTGACAGAGAATATATTATAGTTGACAGCAAAAACACAATATACGCAACTAACAAAGGTATAGGGTTGATTGACTTAATAGATAAATTAGACGATGAACACATCCAGAAAATATCTAAAGTTGAATTTACACGAGACCTCGAAGAGAAAATGGAAGCAGTACAAAAAGGTAAAGAGAATTACAAGAAAATAATCGATGATTCAATATCCATAATTGAAAACATAAACTATGAAAGACTCAACAAACTTAGAAACAAAATTTCAGACTGGAAAATAGATTTTAATAGTGAAACACCAGGAAAACATCAAAAAACTAAACCACAAAAGAAAAGATCTTCACGTAAAAAGAAAACAAACAAAAAGAAAAACTACACTAAAAATAAACAAAGTTTAGGAAAACCTACGTATAGAAAACAGAAATACAAAAAGAATTATAATAGAAAAAGATATTAATTATTTCAACACACAAAATTTATATTTTTCTTTCAAAAACAATATGTACTATTTTAAAGTATGGAATATCACAACGGAAATGTGACAATAGGAACTAATGAAATTCTAAGGTTTCTTATAGCGTGAATATTTGTACCACCTCCAGTTCCTGAACCTATAGATAATACAATTTTATTATGGAGAACAACATTTTGTGTTAACGCTAAAACATTGTCATAATAAACCTTGATATAATGAGAAGTTATAACTTAGAGTGTCTACTTATTAAACTATTATCTCAACCACGATATTATTTTTTATTCCATAAATAACAAAATAAAAATATTTGAGAATATACACTTTTTTTTCTAAATGAAGAATATTTATTCAACTCGTTTGCAACTTTTAAGTTTATCAACGACCTCATACACGTATTTCGCTATTATTCTAAGAAGATCACTATCAAAATTTCCTTCGCAAATTATAGAATCCCCAAATTCGACACTCATAGTTACTACCGGTTCAAAAAAGTCTAAGAACTTTCCAAACTCTTTTGCAATATATAACCCAATCTTGTAATCAACATCTGAATTATACTGTGATTCCTTCATTATTAGTAACCAGTAGTTTTCATACTCACCAATATAGAACGTTGAACCAGCAACTTCTTGTGGCGAACCAATGAGTTTATACTTGTCTATCAATTGTTTAATATCGTATATTATTGTGTCATCATTTAGAATTTCAACGATTTCTGTTACGTTTGCGAACCAGTATTTCACATCAACGTCTATCCCGCCAACTGGTTTAAAATCAATTTCAACAATTTTTGTTAGTGATTCTCCATCGTCATTAATACGTGTTACTAATAATTTCTTTCCGGTAAATTTTATTAAATAAGTTCTTCCATCACATTCAAACATATCATAAAAACCCTTTTTAAGTCCCATATATTCTTCAACGACCATTCAAATCACCATATAAAAAGTAGTGAAAATAGGTTTAAAAGTTTTTCTATAGTTTTCGTGAAATCTTTTTTGCAATAAATTCGCTAAACTTGTCAACAATTTCCGGGTTAGAGTTAAGGAACTCTTCAAGAACACTACCACAAATCTTTATTTTTCCTGTTAACAAATTTACCGTCACCTCACCATCAATTTCAAAAACCTTTAATGGAGAAGTTTCCTCGATGTTATAAAGTTCACTACGGATTAAACGTTCTATTTGTCCATTTCTAAACTGTTCAATTTCAACGTTATTATTTAGTATTACTCTATTATGCTCGTCTATTTTGATTTTATTCTCTTTCACTAATTCATTTATCGCAATATCAATGATTTCATTAACTTTTTCTTGTTCAATTATGTGATTCGCAATCTTCTCTTCAAGTTTCTCCAATTCTTTTTCATCAACGTCATAATGTTCAAGACCTTTTAGAAAATCCAGTCTTTCTTTTAGATCATTAACATATGCAATAAGTATTTCGCTAAAAACACTCCTTGTAATGTTTCTTACTATATTAATGTGAATTGGTTGCGTCATATATGTTGTCAACAATACGATTGGTTTAACCGTGTTAACTAACGAAGTTTTTTCACCCATACTAAACCACCAAAAACATTATATACTTGGCGTCTTATAAAGATTACGGTTTTAAATGTTCCAGAGTGGAACCCCTTGTTTAACAAATTTTATGTATGCGTAAATCAATAACATTATGATAAAAACTATAATAAGTAACTTTATTCCAAAACTCATTCCTTTATCAAGTTCTTCACTTTCTACTGTTTGCAGACTATCGCTAACTCCTTCCATAAATTCTTCACCAATTTCAGCAACTTTTTTAGTTGATAATATTACAATCTTTTCTTTCATTATTATCCCATTTAGTATTATCACAAATATATTTTAATTTTGTATAGTGGTTAAATACAATAACTAAGCCACAAACTTTTTAAAATATTATTACGAGTTTCATTATGGTGGTTATTATGAAAGAGCAGGAACTATATGATCTCTATAGGGAATATGCATATAACGTTCTAAAAGAGGTTAGAAATAGTATTCCAGTAAATTACGGTGATGATGAACAAAAAGAAGATCTCTCGGTTTTTCTTGCAATATTCGTTCTACAAGTTAAATTAAATAAATTTATATGGAGTGTTTCAAATAGACCAACATTCGAACAAAACATTATAGCGCTACTATCAGAAACAGGAGAAATATTAGATGAATTTAAACCCAAATGGAAGTGGTGGGGAAATGGAGGGAAAATTAATGAAGAGAATGTAAAGGAAGAGATCATAGACTGGCTACACTTTTATATGACACACGTCCAGATCACTTGTGGAATAAATGATATTACTTGGTTGAACCCATTAATGGACGAAGATTCATATATATTTGAGGACGTTGCTCCAAAAGTTCTTATTGAACCATCACCATTATGGAGTTATGATGAAATCTTAGAAGAAATAGTAAATCTATTTAGGAGTGTCGCGACACTTTACTGGCAAAATGTTGAGAGTGATGTTATAGAAAGCATTGAAAAAATAATAGGAACATATATGGCAAGTGATGAAGTATTTGAAAAATATGTTGAAAAAAGTTTTATTAATTATATGCGACAAGTGCAAGGAGGACGATACGGTAAGAGTGTCACAATTGATGACCTTGAAAAATATATACGTAATGAATTCTCTAACCTCTTTTAATTAAATATTTTTAAGCGAAATAACATACATAAGACTTTCTCAATTTTATTAATTAGAAACCTTAGAGTGTTATAATTCTTATAAAAGAAAATAGATAAGAATACCGTGTTTATGTTATCAATTTTCTTAGTGTATCTAAATCAGACTTAAACGTGATTTTCAAATTGAATCCATTGTATATAACATACCCTACGTTGTATCCCAATTTTAGTGGTATTTGAATATCGTGTGGTAGTTCTATTATTGAGTGATCTTTCTCATATTCCTCAATTATATGGTTAACAACGTCTTTGTTGTACCCAGTTGGTGATTCTCCTATCACGTATTCATCACGATTCAGAACTTCGATTATTTGATTGTTTTTGACGTGAGCGAGATTACCTGTGATATTTCTGGCGGTTGTTACCACATCATATTCATCAAGTTTGTCTAAAACTTCTCTGAACACTTCTTTTGGTGTGAGTGGTCTTACTGCGTCGTGAATAATTATTTTGTCACCATTTGCAACTTTCATACCATTTATCATACTCTCGTTTCTTGTTTCTCCACCAACCACGATGTTATACCTTCTGATTTTTAGTTTTTTAACTAAGTCATTTGTCCATTGCAACCAGTTTAATCTTGTTACTATTATATATTCATCAAAGAGGTTGTATGATTTTATTTTTTCTAAAGTCATTTCAAGGATTGTTTTCCCGTTGTTTACTTCGTTGTATTGTTTTTCTATTGGTGCGTTGAATCTTGTTCCTTTTCCTCCGGCAAGAATTATTATTGTATTCATAATTACCACCAATATATTTAAAGGTTAATAATATTTAAGGTTTTCTATTTTTGAGTTAAATAAAAAATTATTGCAATCATTTAAATAGAAAGCGTATGATCTATTATGGTGAATAAAAATGAACAAGTATTATATTATAGGCATTATGGTAGTATCAATACTTGTTATAGGTTTAATATTCAATATTCCATCATCACAAAACGGACCAAATGTATCCCCAGATACTAAACAAAATAACGGTCAGTTGGTTGACTCTTATAAAGGAGAGAAATTTGAAACTAATGGAATTAGTGGGGAAATTGTTAAGTTACCTACAAAAGCGACGATAAATGGAAAAGATTATAATAATTTCAAGATACGTTTTACAAATATTGGATACGTTGGACGAAGATTGTACAACTGTGGTGAGTATTATTACTATTTACGATCGTTTTCGTGGGCAAAAATTTTGGTTGATGATACTGGGATATATTGGGCAAGTTTCTCTCCAGTAGGATATGGTTCACCTGATTTAGTTATTATAAAGTTAGATTTTGATGGACAAGTAATATGGGCGCAAAAACTAAAAAATGATGTAAGAATTTTATACTTAGACGCATACTTAAACAATAGTAATATAGTTGTATATGTTAAGTCGAGAACGCGTCTTGATTCTTCTGATAGTAGTAACGATATAGATAATATTAATAACTTTAAATGGGATAACTTTATAGTTATAGACAAGAATACTGGAAATGTGTCAAAAGTTATTAGTGTTGATTCAACAACTCACGATTTTATATCAATAAACTATGATAATAGAAAAATATATGGGTTCAATAGAAGAGTAATATCTATGGACTTAAGTAATTATAGTGTATTCACGACAAGTGGTGATACGTACCCAATTGTTGTTCCATTATTGGATGGAACATATTTATTAATTCGTGAACAGACGCAATATACGTTTGGTGGATATGATTTGCAATTCACTATAGTTAATCCAAATGGAACTGTAGTAAATAGTTTTCACATAGGAACTAATAGAGACGATCACTTACACATATTACCATTTAGGACATCTATATGGATGAATAGTAGAAGTTACTTTGTATATTACGCTGATAAGATAAAGGATGTTTCTATTGGACCTATAATTACATCGAATTCAGCATATCTTTTAGTTAGATTCAATGATAATACTAATGGAAGAGTTTACGCAAATAATAATATACTTGATGGCATATCAATTATGAAAATTAATAGAGCAAATGGAGAAATTGAGTGGGTTAAGAAATATAAATTTGATGGTTTTCCAGTATATAACGCTTTTATACCACGTGGATTAGAGTACATTGATAACAAATTGATACTCAAAGGGTATATGATTCAACTTGACTATGGTTTTCGTAATGAATGGTTATCATATTCGTATTATGTTGAAGTTGTTATAGATCCAAATAATGGGAATATCGAATCTGCGAGTGCATACCGTACCCAGAATAAGAACTTTATGGTTCTTGATATTTATCACAAAGGAACAAATTACTGGATAGCAATTGAAGATTATCATACTAACACGTATTATATGAATCCTCAACCAGCACTTATACAGACGGACGATTTGGGAGCATTTGGAATTGAGTACATCGATCTCTTAACTGATCAAAACTTAAAGATAACAGTTACTGACGTTACATACTCACATTGATTTCCTCTCTTTATTTATTATTTCCATACAAATGGGGTGAGGGTGATGAGAAATGAAAATACAAGTACTAATAATTACGATAATTGCATTTGTATCAATAACGTCAATAGTTAGTGCAAAGAATAGTCTGGGATTTATTAATAACATAAATGCTACAATGGATAAAATAGGAGAAGGGGCAACTAACTACAAAGTTAGCGATAATTATATTATAATATTATCCGGACAACAAGTAAACGTATATGGTAACAACTTCAAAATATATAAAGACAATAATATATTTTATGTCGTTGATTATAGTAAAGGAAAACAAAAAGGAATTGAATATAATGGGAATATTGCAATTTTAATTAAAAACGGGAGAGCATACTTATTACCTGGTTTTATATGTATTGGGCAAATACCAGAAGAACTAACAATAAGTGCAAATAAATATTACATTGGTAGAATTGCGTATAATGCATCAATTTATAGAGTGATAAATCTTAAACATTTTGATCCAACAAAAGCAGATGGATATTACACGATAACGTTAACATCACAAAAACCAATTTCAAATGCAATAGTGGAAATAGAACTACCAGAAAAACAACACGGAATAGTTGTAACAGACATAAATGGGAACATAATGAACTACTGGGTACAAAACGAAACAATAGTGTGGGTAAAAATACCATTGTTAGTTGGTAGTAAAACGCTAAGAGTGTATTATGGTAGTCCTGTAACATTTTCGAACCCGTATAGAGTATTCCCGATCTTTATAGATTATAGGTCAGACTACACAACATACTCACAGACGCAAACCTGTACAAACATCGTGAACCCACTAACCAAAAGTATAGTATTGAATAAGTGTGATTATAATACACTCATAATGTTTGCTGGTCAAAGTTTGTACTCTAATTATGAGATTGTTACGAGATTTAAAATTGCAAACAAAGGAGATGGGGTGACAATTTTCTTTATGAAAGATAAAAACCCGTTCGATGTTTATAAAACAGTTGCTGGGGGTGATAAATTAGGATTATCACCAACACAATCAGTATTTTCGGATGGATATGCTATCGAATTTGACTTTAAGTCTGGAATTGGAGATTTATCAGGAGAACACACAGCACTAATAAGAACAAATTCGGGTTCATCATATAATCATTTACAGTCATCATCTTATAAAATACCCATAAACAAATGGGTGAACGTTAATATCTTTGTTAGTGATAATACAAAAGTTATCATAAATGATAAGTACCTTATTGTTAATAAAACAATACAGAGATTGCCTTATAACTGGTTCGGAATTTCAACATCAAGAACAGTTCTATATTTAGATTATATGTTCTTGGCGCCACTTTATAACGTTACAATAACAATTAATGGTGAGGAATTGAGTAAGACATACATAACAATGATTAATTCGGGTAGTTCGCAAACAGTAACGATTCAAATGGGTGATGCTGAGAGTAACCCAGTTCAAGTTTCAAGAACGATTAAACAAGCACAACAATCTAATGGTTTATTTGTGTCAATTATTCCATCAATATCAAAGAATAAAGTTCCAATAAATATTACAACAATTTATAATACGTATATAACAATGGTTAACATTTCACAAACAGGAAACTATCAAGAACTAGAATTACAAATGATTAAATTCAAAGTAACTTACAACGTTAATAGAAATAATTATAATGGAACATTCCTAACAGTACAATTCGTACCACAAGAAAGACTATTCACAATAGAATTATCAAACACGAGTAAGAAATTAATTACCATCAACACAAACATATTCCAAGGTTATACAATAAATAAGAATAACAATAAAGTTACGATTAATATTGGAACAATTTACAATACTCATATTACAACCGTAAACATAACAGAAACTGGAAACTATATTATAGTTAAACCGGACTTTAACATATTCCGTACAACATATAATATTAATAGAAACAATTATAATGGAACATTCCTAACGATACAATACTTACCGCAAGAGAGACTATTCACAATAACGATCACAAGTTCACCAAAACAATTAATAAATATTAGCAACACAATATTTGATGGATTCACTATCAACAAAAATAATGTGAGAGTAAATATTAATATTGGAACAATATATAATACTCACGTAACAATCGTAAACGTATCAGAGACAGCGAATATGATAGTAATCACACCAAACTTTGAATATTTCAAAGTTACTTACTTAATTAATAGGGATAATTACAATGGTTCACAACTTACTATTCAATTTATTCCATTAGAAAAGTTATTCACAATTAGCGTTTCAGGTAATCAACAAACAGTTTCTATAGTATCACCACAAATTGAATTTTTCAACGTGTCAACATCATCTTAATTTTTTCAATAACGAAAAATATATAAACCCTTTCTTTTTATTTATTTCTGGTGATACAAATTGACAAGAATAGTAAATAATATTCTGGATTGTAAGGTTAATCACGTCATAAAACTAATTAAACCAATTAAAACTTCAGACAACGAAAATATATACTTGATAGATAGGGAAGTACTATTCAAACTTCATCAATGGAACGTTGTAGTAAGTACAAAAATTTCAAAAGGAAAAGATTGTGAAATAGAGTTCTACGAGTACTCTCCATTCATATACAATAACTTAGTTAGGAAGTATAAGTTCAAACGAGTTCTGTTTATTGAGAGGGACAGTCATTTTATAATTAATGTCGAATTTGATGAGGTCAACCTTATACTTGAACTCGACCCCAATAAGGTTTGTCCAGTATATGAACCGCCAAAGAAAAAGAAACGTAAGAAGAAAAGAACAAAATATTAAAGTTTAATTGTTTTCTCTATTTTTGGGAGTTATAATTCGATAGTGTTAAGTTTCCTTTCTTATATGTTTCATCTTATTTATTATCGAACTCTATGATGGAAGAAACATAAGTATAACGATTGATGCCATTCCGAGTAATTGTGGAACTATTGTTACGTATGCATAGTCATCTTTTCCCGTCCTAATAAGTATTATTGATATGAAGAATAATATTAGAGTCATAATACCTATTGAGTAGAAGGCATAATCCATGTGGTATTCCACAATTAACAATGTTTTGTCAGCATTATTCATAGTATACGTTTTATCAACGTCGTATAATTGGTAGTCCTTGATGTAATCTATGGCAATTGCGCCATTTATAATAGTACCAACAAATAAAGTTGTCTTCTTGTAACCATACAAGAGAATTTTACTTGTTTGTATGTCATCACTAATATTATTAACTTCTAAAAAATTAGTATCATCACTAATTTTTATTTGTTTTATATTATTGGCACGCGGAAATTCATACACGTCTCTCATATATGAAATCATTAGGTCTGGATTATACACTCTTAATATAAGAGGTGTTACTACTATTACAGATAGGATAAACGTAAGTATTTTAATTTTTGAAATTCTTGGGCTACGGCTCTTACTATTTACATTTTCCCTTATGATCACTACTAGCACCCATAATGTACTACTTCATATTATTTATAAGTTTTTTGTTCAATTTGCATTTTATATGGAAGACTCAACTATTAGAGCGAAAAAGAGAATTGATTTGAAGATGTACATCAAGTTAAAGAGGGCGAATAACCTTGTTAAACATATATAAGTAGTCTATTGCATTAGAATTATGGTGATTAAATGGTGAATATAATACCATATGATAAGTATATATTACAAATACATAGTATTTTAGATCAAGCATTCAAAGAATTTGGTAATAGTATAGAAAAAATTACTAAGGATGAAATAACAATAACTAACTTCTCTAGAAGGTTGGGTGAATTATTTGAGCAATATGGGTATGATGTATGTTATGCCACACACGAAAAGTTTTTAGTGTTTAAAAATGGGATATTTTTTGAGGGGAAATATGAACCAGAATATGGTTTTGACCCACAAGATGAGTTCTCAATAACAATATGGAGTACAAAAAGACTATTAAAAGTATTGACTACAAGGGATAATCACGATTACGACTGGTATATACGTAATTGGGTTAAGGAAGTTATTAAGAAACACTATGGTGTTGAAATAATTGTTAAGTTTTAATATTCTTCCTCATCTTGTGTTTCAACCCATAAATCGTATTCGTATCCTGATGCAATTATTTTTGTCCCATCATCTAGAATAATTTTAATGTCTGGTCCCTCTAATGATTCAAACACTTTAACTTTTTTAATTCTCTTGCCCTCTATTAATTCACAGAATTCCTTTCGTTTTTCTTTATCTTCTAGCAAATTATCATAAAATATACTAATAATCATTTTCATCACCTCTTATTGTGTTAATTAATGGTATTATAAAATTATCGTGGAATTTTGTATCATTGCCTTGAATAGTATGTACACCAACTTTTTTATTTAGATAGTACTCTAACCAATCAATTCCATTATTTATTACATTAAATATGATCCTTTTATAATATGTTGTATTTTCATCTTCATACTTTATCTTAATTATAAGTTTTCCATCGTAGGAATGACATACGTATATCTTTCTTCCACTATATTCACCAATAATAACATCATCGTCGTACACTTCCATTAGTGATCGTATTCTATAAATTATGTTATTTATATAATCTATCGTATTTAGTCTGGGAAAGTTTTTAGAATTTACCCTTGAGATGTCTAAATAAAATTCATTAGATTGAGTGTTGATATATATAATATTTTTCCATTCATCATCAGCAACTCTCAGTTCAGTCTTCGATTCTATTATCTTTACCATTATGAATCACCATTATCATTTTTATTATTATGTATTTAAGTTTTTCTATGTAGGTTATGTTTATTTAATCGGGTGTAGAATTCTACTACTAATGTTAATTTTTAGTCATATTCCGTTTAACAAAATGTTTAAATAACTATTTACTTGGTTATAATATGGTGTTATAAATGGCAGACGTTAAAGAGGTATATTTTTTGTGCCCGGTATGTAGAGAATTAGTTCCTTTAGAGGATGTAGAATATAGAGAAGTGACAACAAGTGAATTTGTATTTGAATTAGATTACAATAAAGAGTATGGCGAGTTAGAATACAATGACATAGACTATGATACAATTGAAATCCTTGAGAAATATTTTGTTCACAATGGACACGAAGTAAATGTGCCCCTTGGCGTTGACCCAGAAGAATACTTGGTAATTGTATATGATGATGGTACTTTTGAAGTAGGTGAAGCAGTTAAGAACATTTTTGATGAAAAACTTCTTGGAGAGAAGTGATATTTTCAATAGTTAATATAATTTCTTATTTTTTCTTTTTGAAAATCTCAAACTTTATATATTAAGAAAATATTATTAACTTTATAGTAACTACCTAAACCATTAAACCAAAGAAAAATAAGAAATTATATTAGAACTCTATGGTATGGTATTCTTGGGAATGGTTGAACCTCTTTTATATCTTTTGCCTTAGTATAAAACGCAATTAATCGCTCAATTCCTATACCAGCACCTGCTGAAGGATGAATTTTTTGTTCTTTTGCAAGTTTCAAATAATATTTGAAGTTCTCTGGTCGTAGTCCGGACATCTTAATTTTCTCTATTATCTTGTCATACTTATACTCACGTTCACCACCCGATGAAACTTCGCCATACCTTGGTAATATTAGATCAAAGTTTTTCCATATGCCTATCTTTTCGTCATAATAATCATAGAACTCTCTAGGTATATTCACAACAAATAAAGGTTTTTCAATGTTCGAATAATCAACGTCTTTACACTCTTCGAATTCACATTCCTTGAATTGACCGTGACGTACATACCTATATGGTTTTTCGTGTTTGTCAATTAGACCAATTTTTGAAAGATAATCTGTTAATTCTACCATAAAGTTGGAAATCAAAGACATTACGTCATACATTGATGCGTCTCTAATTTCAAAGTCCAATTGTGTGAATTCAAATAAATGTTTGCCATCGGGCTTTCGTTTTTCGATGCGTATATTTGGGGATAATATGAATACTTTATCGTATCTATCACTAACGAGTAATTGTTTGTGTAACAACATACTATGCATCAGCATCAATTTTTGCTTGTACGGTTTTATGTCAATTATAATTGGTTCAATTGATTTTTCTGATGGATCAGGAAATAGAGGATCAGTTGTTGGAGTTAATATAACGGGTAACTCCCACTTGAATCCTTTGTCTATGAAATACGATGTCGCAAACTTTAATATTTCAGTCTTTAGTATTGGAACATTATCATTTAAGTGGTCGAAAACTACACTTGCCATAACATCACCATTAATATAATATATTGAATAATACTTAAATTTTTCGAAAAATTTTCGTCATAATGACGAAATTTGACGTGTAATCTATACTAATTTTGAGTATGTGTTAATTATCAAAAAATATTTTGAATATTTGACACAATACTAAAATTATATTATTCTAGAAAATATTCAAAAATTTAAATACTCATATTATCACTACTTATCTGGCCTTGTTTCACTCCAAACAATAATTCCTTTAAAGAAAAATATAAAAATAAATTCCAAAAGTCATAGTATTAGTTCTATTTGAAGATACTTCCAATCACCAAAAATTTGCGTTAATGAATCTCGCGCCTCCCGATATAATTCAATTATTTCGTCATAGGATGGAAATTCATCTATTTCAAAATACTCTTTTAGCGACTCGTCATTAAGGTTATAAATTGTGAAAACTATCGATAATGTTTCACTAAAGTCTCGATTAACGACATATCCCTCGAATGTAATAATACTCTCATAGAAACTAAGTTCATCCATTTTATCAAAATATTTGTTGTATATTGTTTTAATAAACTCTTCAGTTTCTATAGGAGCGTTTTCTAGTTTATATACATACGTTGACATTATACTCACCATAACGAATATATAAAAAACAAGTTTAAAATTATTCTGACTTCCTCTTCGTGAATGGTGGTGATTTAAAGAATGTAATAACACAAGTATAACAATTAATTCATTAAAAAGCATAAGTTAAAAGATATTAAAAGAATACAAGTTCAATCTGATAAATATTCCTCCATTCTTTCTCTACAATCTGGATCTTCTTCACAACCTTTTCTACACTCTGGGTCTTGCATACACTCTTCGAATAGTTTGTTTGCGGTATTTTCTAGTATTGTTTGAACGTAATATGTCGCTTTATCATAAATATCATCTGGAAGGTTTTGGATATATTCTAGGTCATCGTTAGTCAAACCACTATAACCAACTCCAACAAACTCTTCAACAAGTTCGTATAAATCACTAATAGAGTGTGCTGAGTAACAGTCAATTGCTGTATCACCCGTAATATTCCAGCAGAAGTAATCAACTGCTTCGAGAACCTTATCTATGATTTCTTGCACTTCTTCTGGAAGGGACTCATAAATCTTTTCTAACTTTTCATCACTATTCATACTATCACCACAATATCATACATAAAGTAGCATTTAAGTGTATTGTCCCAATAGTTATATTTTACTTTTGAAATTCGGTTTAAAGTCTCACTATTGCATATATATGTGGTGGTAATATGTTCAATGAAGTTGTTTACGAGGATGGTGTTCTTAAGATTAAAGGTCATAACTTAACCTTAGAATTTAATGTTGATGAAGTTAGTGAGAATATGTACGTAACTAAAGATGAGAATTTACGAAAAATATTGAATGTGTTAAAAGATCCTTGCGAGGTTATCGAATTCAATTATTTTAGAGTAGAAAAATATAATGGTTTTGACGTTATCCGTCGAAAAGAAACAGGAGAAATAGTCGCTATTTCGCTAAATACTGAATGGTTAGACGATGAAATAACAATATACTCAGAACCATATTATATGAAATATCGGGATATAAAAAGATTCTGATGTTCGTTATATTTCTCTTTTGAAGGTGTTACAATCCAAAGTGTGGAAGAGGTTAGTCTATAACCATTATTAGAAGTCCTTCTATCAAGAGTAATACAAATGGTGTTGATATTGTTGCAATGAGTGCTTCTAATTTTTCATCTGTTAATCTATAATAAAAGTATGCAAAAGGTATTACTGATACAAGTATCCCATAGAATATTAGCGTATAATATTCCGATAGAACTTTATTTTCCTTTGTTTGGTAAGAAATTATTATCTTATCACCATAGTGAATTATCTTCACGTTAGTAATACGATAATCATTAATGTCAATATCTTGATAGAAAACTTTTCCATCGTAGATAGACCATAGTCTTATTGTGTTTGAATCATATTTATATGCGTATAGGGTTTTGCTTTTTTCTGCAATTTTTAGTATGTCCTTAACGTATACTCCATTATCATCATAAATATTTGCTGGTAAAACTTGAACGCTAATATCTTGTGGGACATTATTAATTGTTATTTTATGTTCATAATATACATCATAATCACGTATATGAATTAATTTTGGTGAGTATATTAACGTTGGGATTATGAACACTAATATTGCCGTGATAAGTATGCCATATGAAGGTTCAATACTACGTAATCTTCTAGAAATAAATGTATTACTAATTGATAATCTACGTTTATTTTTGTTTGATGAGTCTATTATCATTTTCTCACCTATTAAGTTTTTTAGAAAAAATATTTATAAGTTTTTTGTTAATAATTGAAAGAAAAGGAAATTAATAATTAAATCAAAATTTCACTTCGAGTTTCCAGATACAATTAGAGTAACCTCCTTCTCACCGTTTCCTCCTACACCACAAGAACTCATTAGTAGAGGTTGATTAGTGTTTGAAACGATAGTAGATACAAGGAGAATAACAGATAGAAAACTTTTTATATTTTTTAGTTTGATTTAGTACTGGTGTTCGTGATGAAATATCAATTAAAACTTATTCCAAACATAGAACTCAAATATAATGAAGAGACGGGGAAATTTGATGGAACTAAGATTTATAATGAGTTCTTCGTAAAGGATGAAAATGGTCATTTTAGGCCATTGTATTATATGCTCTTCAAGGATTTTAGTGATAATACTCCTATTAAAAGAGTACTCGATTATCAGGAAGCAATTATTAAGCATTATGATATGTTCTATGAGAACTATTTCAATTCCGTTAGTAATGTTTATTGGGATCTTAATGATTTGTATGATCATTATTTAGAGTTCTATAAATGGTTGTTTGGTGTAAAATATGATAAAAGGTTATTTTGGCTAGCATTTCATATTCTTCATAACGATCTTGAAACACGAGAAAATTATTTATTGAATTTATTCAATACACTAGTTAGATGGAAAGGACATACAATGAAGATTATAATCCCATACGAGGTATCAGAAGAAAAAATTAGAAGATATCTCGTGTCGTTATTACAGAAGTGTGATGCCATAGGTAGTAATTCATTTTGTCACTCTATTGAAAAATTAATTAATAAAATGACTAATGATGTCATTAATGAATTAATATATAGTTTTGCAAGTAATATTTCAAAACACAACTTTGACCTGGACATCGTCAATGAATACATTGAAACTTTGGGATTTCGAGTTCTAGAATATATTATTTCAAAGGACGTGTATAATATGATTAAAAATCAGAGTGGTGTATCAGAACTTAGTATTTTTCCTCGTGAAATAACATATTATAATGACAATTATCAAAGTTACTCTGGTTTTTATGTTTATAAGTATTTTAATCGTGTTGTAATACGTAATGATTCAAATTTTGAATGGCCAGTTATAATAAGTGAAGTTTTAGAGTCGCCATCATTTCATACTAATTCATCCTCTCCCTAAAGAACGATACTCACAAAAGAGAAAAGTAAATTGGTTTGATATTTTATATACGTATAAGATAGTTTATGTGGTTGTATAATTATATTTTCACATAATTAGATAAAGAAGTAAACTTTATTTCAAATTCTTTAAGTATTGTTTCTTAATAATTTAATTGGTGATTTGTATGAGTGACGATATCGTTAGTTGGGAAGAAGAAATGGTTAAAAGATTGATTGAGAAGGGGTTGACAGAGGAAGAAGCGTGGCGTAAGGTTGAAAAGATACATATGGATTTAACAAAAGATAAGTCATCTTTTGTGAATTCGTTTATAGGAGATTTGATAAATAGCGCAAAAGAATGTGGTTTTGAGGTTGGAGAAGTTCTGTCTTTTAAGGATGAATATTGTGATGGTCACCTTATTCTGGAATTAAAGAAAGACGGAGATTTAGAAAAACTTAAAGAGGAAGTAAGCGTCGATGATGTTGATATTATAATCTTTAATGGTGTTAGAGCACTAGGGTTCTGGTGGGTAAATTGCTGAGTTTTAATTTCTTTAGATAACATAAAACTTATTCTTTGTACATATAGGATTCACGAATACTAATATATTAATATTCATTCAACTCTAAAAAAACAATAACATCAAAAATGTAATACAAAAAGTTTAAAAGATGAAGTTCTCAATACTTTGTAGGTGAACACTATGAAAGAAATAAAAGTGGGTAACTTTCTGATTTACCTTGGGGATAATTATAGAATTGTTGATATTAAACCAACATTAAGGGGTTTTAGGAGCGAGTTTGACGGAGAAGTATTATCAGTACGGAATAGTGCTGGAGAATTAAAGTTAAATATAAACACAAAAGAGATCAAACTAAATATTTACGCAAATGACAAAATTCATAGTGATGCTATTCAATTATTAACTTATGCAATAAATGCACTAAACTTTCTGGAAACTCTTGGAAACGTTGGGGTAATGATTTCACTCCCAGATATTTTAGAACCAGTAGATGATTATATATATGATTCTTATGATGATATAAAAGCACTCATTCACGTGGATAAACAACAAATTATTCAAACATTATTAAAAGTTGCTGAAACAATAGAGGAGGATTACTTCAATTATAATCCAGATTCAATAGGTGATGAAACAATAACTGGAGAAGTGTTTATTGAAAACTTAAGTGTTGAACGTAAGAACATCACTATTGAATTTAAACCCAAGAAGACTGTAGTATTATTAAACGATGTTGACGTAATCGTAGATAATCATAATATTAACTTAGAGTTGTACCCATTTGAAAATTACACAATTAGTTTCACTCCATTAATGTTCTCTAGAGGTGAATTAATTATTAATGTATATGTGGATGGAGAATTGGTCGATTCCAAAACTATTTTACCATGGTAAACTTTCGAATCGAAATCTTTTTATTTTTAATTAGTGTATTATTTTATAGGTGGTGTTATGAGGAAACGTGTAACAATAAAAATTTATGATTTCACAAAAACAATATTCGAGGAAACCATCTGTATTGAAGAGAAGTATATTGACATTATAAAACAAAATCTCAAGTTTATTGATAATGCAAAATCTGGTTTTGGTTATAGAGTAGAGGTTAGTGATAATTGTAACTCTTGCGATGACGTGTTTATCGATGATGTAATTAATAGTATAAATGATTTATTTAACACGAGAAAACGTAAGGAGATATGGAAAATTACTCCAACTAATGATGGGCGAACATTTATGCTTAATCGGAAGTGTGCATCAATATTTTTTGATCGCGTTGTGTATAATCCAAGAGTTAATATATACGATTTCTATAATGGGAATGAGTATATCGCATCGTTTAGTGGTGATTGTGTAAAACTAAAGGGTTTACAACTCGTTAAAGAACTTGGAAGATTCTACATTTCAGACTGATATGAAACTATATAATAAAATAGACCTAATCTCCAATTAGTATAGCAAACAAAAAAAATTACTAATTATTGCATTAAATAAAAAATTCAAACCTTAGTATTTATTGCTTTATGATTTCATTGTAAACATCAAAATAGTAATCATATAATTCTGGAACGTTGAGTTTATCAACTACAAATTCACCAAACATTGTAGTTGTAATGTACGAACTTGTAGTCATAAGAACATCGTAAACTAAATTACAATTGTTGTTAAATAAGTCAGCATAATTCTTTTTCACAATCGCAAAGAGTTTACTATAATCGTCTCTATATCCTTGAGTAATATAGAGTAACTAACGTCAATATAGTATCAATATCTGGACTAAGTTCGCTAAGTTTATTATTTTCTAATTACAATAGAAATCTTTTTAAGGTGTCTTTCATAGAAATAATTATGGTGGCATTTATGCTATCGCTAAAAGATTATGAGATAGTAGAAAAGGAATATGGCGAAAAATTCTATACAACAATAAAAAACTTCACCATAAAAGATTATGACTTAAATGAAGAAAAAACCTATGATTCCGAACTTGATATTGATAAATTCCATATTAAACTAAGAAAACTTATTGGTAAGTATTATAAAAAGGGGGATTCGATAGTAAAAATAAATTTTAATGGTAAAATAGTAGAATATGATTTATCAACACTACTTTGTGCACTATATCCAATGTATAAAGACCTAATTATAAGTCACATCGAACTCCAAGATGATATTTACTATGAATCATTAAATAATCTCGCTAAAGCACTACGGTCTAAAGAAGGTATTGAGATAATAACACACAAGGATTATACTAACGTTATAATTGATTATATCGGGACACTTGAATCCTTCGATGGTGAAATATTGTCATCACAAGTAAATGATAATTATATAAAAATTCTATTACGTGGTCGTATTGATAGGTATGATCTTGCGAGATACCTTCTTACAAATCACCCACCAACATACTCACTATTCAAGTTCACAATGTTACCATTCGTAAGTCTTGGAAGTATTATGGATATTGACGTTTTATTATTCAAGTATGGAGAGTACTTGTATAGTATAACACCACTATATCAGGATATAATACTATCAGAGATAAACTCTAGTGAAATCGATGATAGTGAAATGGAGGAAATAGAATACAATTTATATCATAAGGAGGTAGAACTTAATGGCTCAACAATACACTTGTATAGGGAATGTTACTCTGGTACCGATGATCCTGGGTGTTATGAATTCGTAACATTAGAACCAATTGTTGAATCACCAATTGATGGTTTTTTAGTGTCGAGAGTTCTCGAATACAAAGCAATTGTTGATCTATGTTATAATTTAGTTTAATTTCTTTTATTTGACAAAATTACTTTAATATTTTTTTGTTCAAAAGTTTTTATTCTTTCTCTCTAATATGTTTGTGGTGATGCCTATTGTTGATGAGGAGACAAACAAATACATAACACGGAGATTGTTAAATTAATTAACGAGGGAGCAAACAAATATGGAAATATAACTTTTACTGATGCGTTAATAGAGGCAATTGATGTTGAGACAATATGTTGGCGTGAATTTGTTTTGATGATTTATGTGGAAAGTGTGAAATATGTTGTGATTGTGAACCATAAACACTTTTTTTATAATTTTATTAATTTGTTCTAATTAACAAACTATGTACTTTTTCAATTCAAGAAATAAGTTTTTAATAAAATTGAAAAGGAGTTCACAATAATTCTTGTACTGAGAGACTTGTAATTATTAATTTATATATTTTCGTTTTATTGCTTTCGTCTAAATCTAGTAACACTCCAGTATATTTATATTGCTTGTAAGGTGTTAAAACTTTATCATATACTAATTCTCCATTCACAAATATTCTATAATGTGAGACTGGTGTATATTCAAGAATTATTTACACAATATCACCAACATTTTGCAATATGTATACTTCACGTAATTTAACGTCATTGTAAGCAACTAATGTGTCAACTGTTTTTGAACATAATTCCTAGTTCCATCTTTCACCAGTTGCTGAGATGTAATAGTATGAGGAATTAAATATCCCAAAGTAATAGTTAGTCATTGAGCTTTTTAAAACTAAGTATTTGACGTAAATTCTGAAGTATTTATATGTTAAATACATTCTATTGTTAGTAATCATCATAAATAATTTGCGTATTATAGTATTCATATATGAATACGTCTATTATATATAGTATTGTCAAAATTATAAATATTGCGTTACCATAATATTTAAGTACAATACAAACTGTTACTATTATTGATTTAACAAATAACGAAATCCCTATAATATTAACCGGTATTTTGTCATTTTTCCAGTATATTATTAACGTTATGAGTATAAATATTAGGACTAATATAATACTAGTTATTAATTTACTATAAACTTTTTCTATAGTTTGATATATACCAATAACATAGTATTGACCATCTTTTATAATATACATTTCTATTTTTTCAGATATTATTAGTGAATTTTTTGAGTTGTATAATGTATTGTTATATGGTATTCTTGTGGCAATCATCGTTCCATTTATAACTGATGACAATATTACCTGTTTTGAAGATTTGTTATTCGTCACGTATACGATATTGTGTACTGATTGCTGTAGGAAACTATCGAGATCAATATAAACATCCGGATGTTTAGCAAGAGTTTCAGATTTAATTACCTTATAATAATTAGAATCAAGTGTCGCTATTGTTATGTTATAAGTTTGATTACTTATATGATTAAATGTGTTAACCATCATAAGTATATATAATAACATTATAATTACAAATACTATAATAGAGATTTTTCTTGCACTAAGTTTATTATTGTTTTTGATATTTACTATCATTGCAAGATGATATTGTTATTAAAACTTTTAAAGTTTTCGATTTTTTGAGCAATAAATTCAAAAAGTGAATAGTATTCAATTGTAGTAACATCTTTCTGTATTGAATCGTGAAAATTATATGAACTCTTTTAAACCGGATAATTTAATTATAATAAAAATTAATTTAATCACGTAACTATTTGTTCAAAGACATAAATAAAATGAATATTGTTTATTTTGATGCACGCGAATTCTTTATCCGAAAACTTTTTAATATGCTTATTATGAATTTTATATGGTGGTATTATGATAGTGGAATTTGACATTAAAAAACGTCCGGGACATTTAGTAATGTTCAAAGAACTACCAGAAAATATTAGAGTCGTTAATGATAGACATTTATTATTTTTTAAAATATACCCAGGAGAGATTGGTTCAGCGAAAATATATAGAATTGTTGAAATGGATAATGACAACATAACAAAAGTGGAACCTTTTGCGGGTTTATCTTTCTCATCTCTCGATGAATTGGCTAGCACCCCACTAAATTATAATACATTTTGGGATATCCTTTCATTGGCATCAAAAATAAGGATAGAATTAGTGTATATTACATCAAACCCACATATAATACTTGATATGTTTAGTTATGATAACAAAAAGGTTGTATCACTATATTTTCCACCATTTTACTTTGATACTGAAATAAAGAATAATAAGGTTTATGTGAAATGTTGCAATTTTGAAAAAGAATTGATAAGATTGTCATCTGTTCTTGAAGTTATTGCGTTTGTTCAGACTCTAGATTATATTGATGCACTTGAAATAGTACCTAGTATTAGTGACGAGACGATAGACGTATCTTTGAAACTTAAAAAAGTAGATGGTGATACTAATGGCATTATTACTACGTCAAAAGTTATTGAAACGTTCGAAAAAATAGTTGATAACAAGATACAGGAAATTATGACTAAAAACCAAGTGGAAGAATATGACGATGAATGGAAGAGGAATATTATAATTAAGAATATTATTCAGGAGACTCTTAGTGAACTAAGAATAAGAAGTAAAACTTTAATTAGAGATGAATTATCAGTATTGCAAAAATTTATCGCAGTAAAAGTGTTCTTAAGGTTCAATAGGGACATTTCTAATAATGCTAAGGTTCTTGATGAATATTTTGGGACTAATGACTTTTCAAGATTGATAATTGAAAAGAGTAATGATTTTATTTCATCGCTTTTTCTTTCTGATTAATCTATTAGTTGTATTTACATTTCTTTTGAAAAACTTCCTCTTTGCGACAAATATGGTAATTGTAGTTATCAAAAAGTTTATATATTCTTTTCTATACTATATTCTGGTGATTACAATGGGATATGAATTTATGTTGGTGGGAGTTAAAGGTAGAGTTATTGGTGATCCGTATCCAGATCTTGATTACCTTGAACCAGTTGGTAAGGAAGGACGTTTGTTTATCTACGAGTTCCCAGATGAAGTATATAATCTCCATAGAAAAGTTGATGAAATTATAAGTGAACTAAAACTAATAAAACCAAGGGAGGAATTCAGCGCGATTTATATTGAAGAGTATGCTGAGTACGGTTACGAGTTTGTATTGGAGGATGATATGGTGAAAGTTTATTCACTTAGGTTTAAACCATATCGTGTGATTGACAAATATTCTATAGTTCCTTCACCAAAATGGGACTTTATCAATAAATAATATTTTAATTTTTAATTGAAAATTGTATAAAGAGTTTAAGTATTTCTTCTCTATCGTATTTTGGTGATTATAGTGGAACTCGAAGTTGTGTGGAGAGAATATGAACCAGAATATGGTGGCTGTTCTCTGAGTAGTGTCTTTCGAAAGGTTTAAATATTTTCGTTGCATATTCTTACTTAGGTGTTAGTAATGCCCAAGTTTTACAAACCTTCAGAGGTTGCGGAACTCCTCAATTACAATAAAGTCACGATAATCCGCTGGATCCACGCTGGAAAAATCAAGGCCATCAAAATAGGGCGAGACTTCAGAATCCCCGAAGAAGAAGTCCAAAAACTACTCGGTAAACAGAAGGAAACAACCAGAGCAGTCTTCTACGCAAGAGTTTCAGGAAGAGACCAGAAAGAAGACTTAGAAACCCAACTCAAAACCCTCGAACAATACGCAGTTAGCAAAGGCTACCAAATAGTTGAAGAAGTGAAAGAAATCGCCTCAGGATTGAACGAAAACAGAACAGGCCTCAAAAAACTAGTCAATTTAGCAAAAAACAAGGAGTATGATGTCCTCATCGTAACTTACCCCGATAGACTAACCAGATTCGGATTCAAATACTTGGAAGAACTTTTCTCAGCCTACAACGTGAGGATTGAAACAGTCTTCAAGAAGGACAAAACACCAAAAGAAGAACTCGTAGAAGACTTGATTGCAATAATAACCAGTTTTGCGGGAAGACTTTACGGGTTGAGAAGCCACAAGAACAAGAAGTTTGTCCAAGAGTTCAAAAAACTCTTCACGGAGGTCGAGAACAAATGAAACTAACCAGAACAATCACCCTCGAAAGTTACACACTCACAAAAAGAAAATTCAACACAATAAAAGAAATCTACAACGAATACTCCAAAATTCTAAAAACACTAACACAATACGCTGTCAAGAATAGGATAAAAACCCACTTAAAACTCCGCAAACTCTTTTACAAACAACTCAAGAAAGAGTATAATTTACCCACTCACTATTACTATACAGTCTGTCAGGACGCCACGACAAGAGCAAAAAGTTTTCTCGAACTGAAGAAAAAGAGAATAGCCAGAACAGAAAAACCAGAAATCAAGAACGTTTCACTCTGGCTGGACGACGTTCTGTGGGACTATAAAAGGTTTCCACAATTCAACACACTCAGAAACGGGAAGAAAATCCTCATAATGAGATTAACCACAAAGAGAGGGAGAATCAAACTCCCCCTAAAACCCCACAAACTCTTCTTTAAATACCTCAACGAGGGATGGAAAATCAAGGCTAGCGTGAAACTCAAGTTAATTGAAGAAGAACGGAAAATCCTTGCATACTTTGTCTTCGAGAAAGAGTTCGATGAACCAGAAGTTACCGGAAAATTTCTCAGCGTGGATTACAATGCAGACAACGTTTCCTTCGGTACTCACGAGTTTTTAATTCAAGTCAGAACGGATTTGGGTAGATTGACAAGGTTCTACTCGGACGTGAGAACGAAAATTCAAAAGACGCATATGGTTGGCTGGAAGAGGAAACTGCCTTCAAAGAAGGGGAGGGAACTCCTCAAGAAGTTTGGAAGGAGGAAGATGTACAGGAGGACTGACTTGCAGAGGAAGTTGGCGAAGAGGTTGGTCGAAGTTGCTAGTGTGTTGAACGCTACGATTGTTCTTGAGGATGTTCCAAAGAATTTTAATCAGAAAGTGGTCAAGAAGAGGAAGAAGAACGAGAGGAGGTTGAGGAATACTTTGCATAATATTGGGATGAATGGGTTTCAACGGTTTGTTTTTGAGAAGGCGGTTGAGTTTGGTGTTCCTGTGGTTTTTGTGAATCCGGCGTATTCTTCTCAGGTTTGTCCTCGTTGTGGTGCGTTTAAGGTTAAACCCAATGACGACGCTCTGCGTCGGAGGGTTTTTGAGTGTCCTGTTTGTGGGTTTTCTGCAGATAGGGATTTTGTTGCTGTTTTGAACTTGTTGGGGTCGTTTCCGTTCGGCCCGAAGGCCTATGAACTGCCAGTTGAGGACTCGGTGAGTCCTGTGATGCTGGTGGTTGAGGCCAACCTCCTGCACCACAAGAATTCGTTAGTAGTGATTAGTCAGTGTTTGAAACGATAGTAGGTGCAGGAGGAAACGGTTATATATTTACATCTCATATTCAATAGAGAGTTAAAAATCGAAAAACTTATTAACATCTATTATTCTTATATTTTTGGGTGATAGTATGAAAGATATTGTCGGACGTATTGTTAGATCGAGAAACCGTACATCGTTTGAAAAGTATGTAGACTTAGTTTATGAAGTAGTAGATATTTATAATATTCGAGTTGAACTATGGCCTTACTATGATGAAAAGAAACTAAATGAGTACGAAAAAATAGTTGTTAACGAACTTAGTGAATTATTTCCATTGCCTAATGGGTTCTTTTGGTCATATGTGGGTATTAGTGTTCCTGATGAAGTTTATGTTTCTATTGACGAGTTCTTTGAGAAATTTGAAGTTTTAAGTGATGATGAAGTTATCGAATTATTGAAAAAGGATATTTTACCACCTAGTAGTGATGCGTACTGGAGAATTAAAAGGAATCGTTTATCATAGATTGTTTTTATTATATAATTAATTTATATTACCAAAAACTTTATAAATCCTGCATACGTATATAATATGGGTGATCCAAATGAATGGCGTTACACAATTTCAAGGAAATAATAGAGATAAGTTGTATGCATTTCTTTTTGTGGTATTTATGTATTTTGTCGCGCCACTCGTTGTGACAGTATATTTGAATTCACCAATAACAAATGTAACGTTTATCAATTGCTTTACAAACGATAATAAGTTCGGAAAAAGTTTATTATTGGGCGCATTGTTATCGTTTATCGCTTTTGCGATAAGGTTCAAAGTTTCCGATAAGAAAGTTGTAAGTTCATTGACTTTTAAGGCGATACCATTTATGACCTTAATGCCATTCATAGTGTTCTTTGGTGCACACACTATTGTTCATAGAGAAGTCTCAATATTAGCATTAATAATTGCATATATTGTAATATTAGTTGTAATGGCATTTTATGCATCACTTATATACGTGATAATTGAAAGTCTAATAAATTCGTTCAATGATGGTTCGTTTGTCATCAAAGTTCCAATTGGACTATTTTTATTAGGATTCTTCTTAACGTTGTGGACAGCATTCGTTTGTGGTGTCAATGGAGCAATAAATGGATAATGAATTATTCTTTTATTGTTATTTTTAACATATTTCTCTTTTAGAGTCACACCATTTAGAGTAATAAAAAAGTTAACAATTACATTTCTCTTTTGAAACCTCATCCTTAATGACGGGGAAGAGGTTAGTAATACTCTAACTTCAATTAAGAAAAGTTTATAAATATTAACACTAAATTAAAAATGGGTGATGCGAATGAATCTTGTTAAAGATGAAAGAATGATTAGAGAGTTCTATCATAAGGTAATACACAATAGTGGTTTTCTTGCTGGAAAACAAACAACCAATGTTGGAATAGTGTTCCTTGCTTCAAGAAAAAAATATTTTGATCCAAAATTACAACCGTATATTTCATCTAGTGAGTTCTTGCAGAGACAAATAATTAAATTTAACAGTGAACGAGAGTTCATAAAAGTCTTAAAGAGATTGGACGCTCCCGAAGGTTCTTATACAATAAAATTGAAACTTCCAAACGGGCGACCATTATCCGATTTACAACAATTACCTAATAATGTAAGAGAAATTGTTAAAGAGTACAATCTAGAAAAGGTAAAGTGTGATAGTGGAGAATGTTATATTATTGACGTGCCAAAATCATCAATGGTGTTATATGTGAGTCTTGGTTTGCATAATACAGTTAATGCGACACTAAATATGATAAATGATATTAACAAGAGTATAAGAGAATTACTAAACATTGATAGTGAAATAGATTATGTTTTCCCCGATGTTGATAAAATATCACAAAAACGACAAAATGTCCTAAAGAAGTTTAACAAGACGCACGTAATATTTTTTAGTGAACTTCACAAATCTGGAAAATATACATATATTGTTATTGATATAGATAAGAAAAATGTGGAATACTTACGTAACATTATCAATATCATTAGAATAAATACTAACTCAAAACCTCAGTTTGTTTCTGAGACAAGGAACGGATTCCATATAATATACGAAAAACATTCACTACTAATGGAATTCTTACATAGAGATTTCAGACAGTACCTTATTAGTAATAATATTCCTTTAGACAAAGTTGAAGTTAAAAAGAAACCGATGACACCGGTTCCAGGAACTTTACAGGGTGGCTTTTTAGTTAGGAAAATTGAAATTTAATTTTCATTTTCTAATGATATTAGATATGTCATTCAATCTATATAAGTATCATTTTTCTTCTGTCGTCATACTCTTCGAACTTAACATCTGAACACCTATCTTTAACGTACTTTATAGCATTTAAAACTTTCTCTTCGGCGTATTTATTCGCTTTAATGATAGTTTGCATTAGATCATATGAAGAATTTTCTCTCTTATTATTTATTGATTTAAAATTCGGGTAAACTTGATACCCACCAGTTGAATAATATTCTATTTCAAATTCGACGCCATCAATTATTATATACTCAGACGAACCTCCAAGAATGTCAAAAAACAATTGTGACGCTAATTTTAATTCATTGATTTTTTTATAAAATTCTAATCGATTAATAACTATTACATCGTCTTTAGATAATTCTATTATATGATCATTAGATGAAATTTCGTAAAAGTTTTCACCATCGGACAAAACATACTCGAACCCTTTACCATTAATATAAACAAGTTCAACGTGAAATGATTTATTTTCAAATTTGGATGATATTTGGTTTAATAATTCTGGTGAAAGGAAATGTCCCACATTAATTTGTTGGTCATTTATTCTTTTACTATTAATTTCGATATACATATACAACCACCTGTATAGTTATGATTAAAACTTTAAAAACTTTATGATCGGGAACATATTTAATGTTATTTTTCACAATGAAGTATGTTTAAAAAATATAAAGGATAAAAAATCACTTAAAAGATTCCGGAGATAAGAACGCATTTTCTAATTTTTTGATTAATTCTTCATTTTCAAGCCCATACACTTTATCACTAACAATAAATATAACGCGGTGTTGTCTTTCCTTTTCTACTTCATTCAGTTTCTGGAGTAAATTACTTAAAATTTGATCTGAGTCACCGATTTCCGTGAAATCTCCAACAAAAACAATTCTAAGTGACCCATTAACAAATATACCGACTTGTGGAACACCAGTTGACTTAGTGATTTGAGCAACAAATGAAAATGCATTTAGATATTTTTCGTTACCCAATAGATCATAAAATTTAACGTTTTCATCACCATATTTTTTCATTAATGTGGTTTTAAGGTGTGAGCAATGAGGACACGTTCTCTCACCAAAAATATAGAATTCATATTCATTCGTTTCATTAATCCTAAGATTAGAACTATTATTCATAGTGTTCATAGTATCCTTATTAGTATTGTCCGTAGCGAAAAATACTATATACGTAATTATAACCATAAACACGCCAATAACCATAAAACCAAACATTATTCTTGAATCACGCATCACTATATCACCACCAATATTTGATGAATTGTAATTATATAAATTTTTCGCCTTAGTTAATAGATTACCACATTCTCAATACTAAAGAACAATCATCACAAAAAAGTTCTAAATAAATTTAAAAGGTCATCTCATCATACTATTATGGTGTCTTGAATGGATGCTTACAAATTAGTTTCAAAACTTATTGAAAAATTTGAGTTACCGGTTGAAATAGTTGTTTCAGACGCATTTACAACAAGCAGTATATGTGACGAAAAAGTTACAGAAGAAGATATCTACAATATTCTGGAAAGAATTGTTAGAGAACTCGATGAAAACAACTATGAAACGGGATACGAAGAAAGGTGGGATACTGGTAGGTATTCATATTACGCTGTTGAAGTATATAGCCCGGATATAGAGAATATTGAAAATATAGTTAATAGAATCATCACTAATTATTCAAAAAAGATACTTGATGAAGAGGATTGCTTGGACTTTGTGATAGAAATTCGCATTCCAGCAAGTTTAAAACGAATAGTTGAAGACTTTATAAGAAGATATGGATATGACGATATTGAAGACCTTCAGGAAACACTACATCAAAATGGTTCACGTATTCAAATTAGTGTGGATGCGTGAATACATAAACCATCTCACACTATAAATATATAAAAATAGTATAATACCACGTTTATTGTATCTTTCCTTTGATTTTCACGCTCTACTTTTCTATGATTTTTTCACCAATGTACTCCTCTGCAAGTGCTCGAATCTTTCCGATCATCATATTTATTTCATCAAGTGATGTGACTGACTCAATTATCTCTTTGATATCTTTTTTGTATTTGTTATAAAATTCATCAAAATCTACATTAAGAACAATAAAATTATCTCCATACTCATCTTTCGCTTCTTCAATCATTGTTTCATAAATATCTCCACCAAGATCCCAAGTTAAATCACCACCTGTCACATCATAGACGAACTCTCTAGTATTTTTCTTAATTTCTTTCATTATTTCATCAAGTGTTAAATCCAAATTTATTCCATTCTTATAATATTCTAGTAATTGTTCCCCAATACTCATAATTTTCACCATCAAATTCTAATACAATAATTTCTTAAAGATTTCTATATGAATAATTCATAGTTGACGTATTATATAATGTTCAGAAGGAAATTTATATCTATTAAGGAACGTTTCTAAAATAATTGCATTAGAATCAGAATAATTGAAAGAAAATAACATTCTTTCCGCATTTAGATGATACTTTCAAAATAAAAATATAATCTTTTTTATTCACAAAGAAATTTATCGTCGTTATATTAGTTAAATTTTAAAAAATCAAAAGATAATAGGCAATGAAAATGCAAATAGTAGAACTTCATACATAAAAATCATATTGTATACACCATTTGGTATTCTATTGAGATTTCTCTTTGTTATATCTGCAATCATAAAAGTCATCACCCACATTATTATAAAACTTACTAACCCAATCTTGCTAATTGTATCATATGTTCTAAGTACCATATTAATTTTTAGACCATCATCTGATATTAGTGAATAATTAATCTTTTCAATTATATAATGATCGTGGCCTAAGTAATTGCTAACGTCTATTTTTGTTGCAAATATTTTTGAACCAGAAATAGTGTAGAGAATAATATTATTACCATAATCATTTACAAAAGTTCTCTTGACCGTGACGTAAACTTCATTCGACGAATCAGCAATATTCCAGAACTTATTACTCGAAACATAAATGAATTCTTTATCAGAATCTATATATGGTTGAGACATAATCTTAACATTGTCACGTGGAGTATTAACGTTAATAGTAACTATCTCCTTATTAGTAAAGATGCCGAAATCGGATACTACTACTGGCAACATTGTAACTATAAGCATTGATGTCACCCAAACAACAAAAATCAACTTCTCTGGTACATTTATAATTCTGGTCATTTTATTTCTATTAGATATTATGTTACCGAACATTTTCATCACCTTAATATTATGTATAACTATAATTTATAAACTTTTCGCTATTCAATTAAATATAGCACTAACTTTTCTTTAATTTATTTATCGTATAGAAAATATCTTAATAGTTTACATTTTCCGAGAACATTATCTCATAAGTGGTGGTTAGATTAACTTCGAATTCAATAGTATATTTGTTTACTTTATAATATTATGTTATTCTATCTAAAGGTCAATGAGAAAATCAGAAATCAATACTATTAATTTAAATAAATTTTCATTAATATATTTAGGGGGACGGTTATGAAAAAATGTATGATAATGCTTGGTATATTATTAATATTAGTTAGTAGTTTTTCTGAAGCAAAGAATTTTATATTATACACGAATAACAATAATATATTCAAAAACAATATTGAAATTTACAATCATAATAATGATATCTTTGCAACATACACACTATATGGGAATTTGAACGATTTATGGATAAATGTTTCGGACGTGAAGATTCTACACCCAAAACATAAAAATGGTTACGGTTGTTCGGTTGTTGGGTGGCCATATACAAAAGTTGGATGTGGATTTACTATATTTCTTCCGGTGATTAACGGTGGTGAGTATAACATATACGCAAAAGTTGGTAACAAGAATTCTTATAGTAGTGAATATATGGGTGGCGTGATTATTTCTCTTATAAATAATGATAATATTTCTATACGAAGTATCTCAGAATACCATGATGCGTGGGTTGGTAGTGCCAAAATTACTTTACATGGTATATTTGGTTCAGGTAAAACTTCATCATACAATGTATGGAGAGGTGGTACAATTTATATAAGAAACGGTCGTATAGTTGTTGGGAGTAATTCGTACTACATAGGTCAATACAAATTAGGAATAACTTTTTCATCCTGTTATTATAATGGTAATCAACGTCCATTTATTCCTACATATGTTCATATTAAGATAAAACCATCTAAAGTTATTGTTCTTTAATTACAAATGTAGTCCAACCTCTTCATATTCTAAAGAGTGGTTCTCTCAAAAGAAAAAATGTAATTATGCTTCAAAGTCTCTAATAATGTATGTGAAGTGATTGTCATCTGATTTAGTTATCTCAATAACTGGTTTCTTAAATATTTGTATTGATAGATTGTCGATTCTGTGAGTATGTAAATGGTATGGATCCTTGATGTCGCTAAGCCACTCTTTAATTTTTATTTTTGTGGTTAACAAAAAGAATTTTTTGTTTAATTCATCTACAAAACTTTCAAATTCTTCGTATGGGATTGGTTCAGAAGAAAATATTTCTATTGCATAATCACCGGTTATTATTTCCCCTGGTTGAATAGAATCATATTTTGGATTTGTAATAAAAAGGATATGTGTGAATCCTCCTTCAACATATGACACTGCAATAATAAGTTTATTATCCTTTTTTAGATATGTTGAATATAAAACCATGATAATCACCATAATATTATCCTAAATGAAAATTTAAATTATTTATTTCTTCAACTTTTATATTATAAAAAAATAATTTTATTAAACAAATTTTAAAGTATCAAAAATGAATTTATTCCTATATCTTGCTAACTTTCTTCCCGCCCCAAAGGTTGTTTTATAGGTAATGGTTTTTTTTGTAATATTATCATATACTTTTGTTACATATTATAATGTAAACTCAGTTCCAAAAGTTTACAAGGTTTTGTTCACAATATTATATTGAATCTAATGACGACACTCAAACACTTCAAAGCAACGCCTGTAGGCACGGGAGGAGACGCGTGGATCTCAGAAGAGAAAAGTAAGGTTTGGAAGAAAAATATAAATGTTTTTTAAAATTCTATTTATCATAATAATACTGGGATAAAAATGATGAAAATGTTACTATTTATGTTATCTATAATAATATTAACCACGAATTTCGCTCACGTATATGGAAAAAATAATATACAATTTATTCAAAGTACCAAATACGTCAGAATCCCATCGACAGAACTATATTTCAAAATAAATAACGGAAAAGTAATATCAAAAGGTTTCACAACGTACGATATATATGGTAATTATCAGATTAATCAGGATAACTTGTATATAGAACATATAACATCATCGGATTGGTCTTTATATTTAATATTGAATTTTCCGGAAATCAAAATCAAAGGTATTAAAATAGAACAATTTAATATTGCAATAAATACATCTAATGAAGGAAAAGCGTGGGCATATGATGTATCAATTGATTTTCATTATGATGATATTATTAGAGTAACACAAGCAGTTCCAGAGTATGCAGAATATTCAAAAGTATGGTCAGATTCATATGGGCGCGGAATATATGGATTAGGCCAATTAACATTAGACACAAGAGAATGGATTGTTTTTAATTTTACAATAACTAATCAAGACGATGGATATAATGTTAGCATAAAAATACATAACAATAACTCTGAAAAAACATTTTCAACTATTGATAATTCTCTACCTTCGGTATTACCCACATACATTAGGATACGACCAAAAGGAAGCGGGTACATTTATTATGTAATTGGTAACGTTTCGATAAAACCAGAAATAATGAGAATACTATAAATACAAAAAGTTTAGTATTTTCATTGTAGATTGACACCAATTATTATTCTACTAACTTTTTTCAAATAAATTAGGTGATAGAATATCGTTAATTATCATAATTTTTCGGAATTCAAAAGTGAAATCATCCTTTCATTCAACTTCAAAACCCTAACCTTCTCACCACCCTAAAGGACAACGCTTTCAAAGGAAAAGGTAACGTTCCATAATACCTTTTATACCATTAGTGGACAATACAATTTAGAAAGATTTCTATTATCTAATTATAAATGTTTATTTTTTTATTAGAAATGAAACAATATTATCTAACTTTTTTCTTTTTAGAGATTTATTTTCAAATGTTGAGAAACATTTTAAATTATTGTTTTATTTAATCTCTTTGGTGGTTAGATGCCAAGTTATGACGAAATATTCAATGTGTTTCTTGAGGAAGTTATAGATAAACATACATATTATTCTAGTCGGAACCATACAGATATTGACATAGTTGATGTGATATACAACGATATAGAGGAAATTGTGTCAGATATGTTAGACGAGTGCAAACACAATGTAATATTTGAGGATGAGTGCGGAAATCCTTACATTCTCGATTCAGCATATGTTTCAAGGGATGGAAAAATATATTTTTCATTAAAGCATATAGGTGAAGAACTTCTATGTGATGCAGAAGAATATATAGAATTTCATCCATACGACTTTCAAAAGTATATTAAAGATGCAATTTATGACTACTTCTACGAATCAAATATCATTGATACATTTTTAGATGAAACTGGACTATATGAAGAACTAAAGAATATGTCTGAGGAGAATATAAGCGAGTTCTTTAAAGAGAATAGTGATGAATTGTTTAATAAGTTCAAGAATTTTCTATTAGAAACTATTAGGGAAGTCGTGTTAAATTACATCGAGGAAGACGATGTAATTCCTGGAATAGAACTAATGACGTTTGACCGTCTCCAAGAATGTATTATGAAAATCAATTTTAACAACTAGTACTAAATTTCCTATTTTTATAATTAATTTAAAGTATGATAATAAAATGAAAAATGATTATATCTTCTTTCGAAAACATCACACAAAAAAGGTGAAAGTGAAAATAGGTCAATCAATTTTCTCTACATCCCAGTCTATGAATTCAAGAATTGATTCAGCAATTTCATTTGCGCCAATAAATATTTCATCAGCAAACTCTTTACCAAACAATTCAAATTCTATTT
>Ga0256838_1000112_pt1 | contig 57873 bp, 62 predicted proteins | sample 4571419metaG_FD_185978 | JGI IMG/M metagenome (GOLD analysis project Ga0256838, IMG submission 185978) | Hydrothermal vent microbial communities from Guaymas Basin, Mexico - 4571-419 | ecosystem: Environmental > Aquatic > Marine > Hydrothermal vents | place: Mexico: Guaymas Basin | collected... | reverse complement strand
GGGAACTATTTGCGCCACCTCATTTAATGGGTGGAACCTTCCCTATTCAGTTGCCAAGGAGCCGCCCTTCATCAAGGGCATTATTTTTAATTTATTCCTTTTTTCTCTTTTGTCAATACCTTTTTTTGATGTTAGATTTTTAAAGAGCCCTTCCCGCCAACGCAACATTTTTAATTTATTTCTTCTTTTTCTTTTGTCAACACCCTTTTAAGCTTTCTCTTTTGAAAGGGCCTTTCGTGTAACCAGGAATGGTTAATTTATTTCTTGGAAGGGATTTTGTCAAGGGGAAATTAATCTAATTTTGACAGTATTAGGGGCCCCTTTTCTGTTATTGCCACTGTATGCTCAAAATGAGCGGCGGGAGTTCTATTCCAGGTTATAACTGTCCAACCATCGGAAAGTTCTTTTGTTTTTGATGTTTTTAAACCTGCCATAGGTTCTATTGCTAAAACCATGCCGGGTTGGAGCTTCATTTTAGGGCCCACACCGGGACAGTTTGCTACAAAAGGTTCCATATGAAGTTTTCTTCCTATTCCATGACCTCCGTATTTACAAATAGGGTGTAGGTGGTATTTACGCAAGGTTTTATATATAACCTTTGATAGGTTTTCTAAATTATTTCCCGGATAAGCTTCTTCTATTGCGGCGTATAGAGCTTTTTCTGTTCCCTCGAGAAGTTTTTCTATACTCTTTGAGACTTGCCCAACCTTGAAGGTTTTTGCACTGTCGCCGTAGTAACCGTCCAGCTCTACGCCAAAATCTATACTAACAATATCGCCTTCTTTTAATATTCTCTCTTTTCTGGGGATACCATGAACAACTTCTTCATTTACCGAAACACATAGATAAGCGGGATATCCCCTGTAACCGTAAAAGGCCGGATTGGCTTTAGGATAATTTTTTTTCAGCCAATCTCTTACTGCCATTTCCAAATCCCAGGCTGTAGCTCCCGGTTTAACTAAATCCTTAAGATATTCGAGTGCTTCGGCCACTATTCTGTTGGCTGCTTTCATTTTCTCTATTTCTTTTTCCGTAAGAAGTTCTATAGCCATTTTCCTAAGATTGGTTAAGTTTATTGAAAGCATTGCAAGGAAAAAAGAAATAAAAACAACCTAATTAAGGAAGATTCATTTTTTTGCGGACTTCTTCCATTGTTTGAGAGGCTACTTTTCTAGCTTGTTCACTTCCTTGATTGAAAATATCCCACAATTCACCTTTATTGGAAGCATAATAATTTCTTCTTTCCCTAATAGGCTCTAAAAAGTTATTTATGTTCTGTGCGAGGATTTTCTTACATTGGACGCAACCTATACGGGCTGTTCTGCAATCTTCTTCTATCATTTTTAGGGTTTGTTCATCGGTAAACAACTTATGGAGTGTAAAAACGGGACAAACCTCGGGACGGCCCGGGTCTGATTTTCTAACCCTTTGGGGGTCGGACACCATTTTTCTCACTTTTTGCTCTACTTCTTCGGCTGTATCACTTAGATAGATAGCGTTATTGTAGGATTTTGACATTTTCCGTCCATCTATACCAACAACTTTGGGCGTTTCGGTTAATAAAGGCTGGGGTTCGGGAAAGGTTTCTCCATAAAGGCGATTAAAGCGACGGGCTATTTCCCTTGTTAGCTCTATATGGGGCAGTTGGTCTTCCCCGACGGGGACTGTATTTCCTTTGTAAATTAGAATATCCGCTGCTTGCAAGACGGGATAGCCTAAAAATCCGTAGGTATCGATTTGGTAGAGTAATTTTTTATCTACATTAAGCTTTTTTAACAATTCACCTTCTATAAAACCTTCAAACAAAGCTTTAACTAGAGCCTCGCTTATTTCTTCGGCCAATAGGTCTTTGAATTTTTTTTCGTCCTCCATTTTTAGTTTCAAACCTTCAACCAATGCAGGTACTAAGGGCAATACCTTTTCCAAAAATTGGGCTTTCAAATCGTGCAACTTAAGGAGGTTATATTTCAAATCCTTATAGGTTGGATTTAATTCCAACCAACTTTTGGGGGTAATCATTCCAAAAAGCAGATAAAGTTCGGCGTGTTCTTTAACCTTTGATTGGATAAATAGCACATTCTTTTGAGGGTCTAGGCCGCAGGCCAACCAATCCAACATGAGTTGTTCTATGTTTTCTTTCAATTTCTCTACATTGGTGTAGGAGGTTGTTAAAGCATGCCAATCGGCGATGAAAATATATTTGTCACCTTCCTCGTCTTGGAGTTTTAACCAATTTTTGATAACCCCAAAATAGTGTCCCAGGTGGAGTTTACCCGTAGGACGCATTCCACTTACGATTACCCTTTTTTGTGCCATCAGGTTAATATACTCTTCGAGGAAGAAGCTTTAAAGCTTTCCTTCAAAGGGAATTCAAAATTATTAACCTCATGACGGTAAGGTTTTTAAAAAGTGTTTACAAAATAGAGGATTTACCTCCTATAGAGGAAAACCGAAAAGAGATTGTTTTTGTAGGTCGTTCCAATGTAGGAAAATCTTCTTTATTGAACTATCTAACCAACAGTTCGATAGCTAAAGTAGGTAAAACCCCCGGTAGGACTAGGGCTATCAATTACTTCAAATGGGATTTTGAAAAAAATAAGGTCTACCTGGTGGATTTACCCGGCTACGGTTTCGCCCGCGGGGACAGGAAAGAAATAGAAAACTGGAAAAGGTTAATGGAAGATTACTTTACCACCCGAAGGGATAATATTGCTTTAGTCCTTGTTTTGGTAGATGCAAAAGTAGGCCCTACCGAGCAAGATTTTCAAATGATGGAATGGCTCCAATATTTGGGAATACCCTACGCTGTAGTATTAACTAAAACCGATAAAGCCAACCAAAAAGATATAGGACAGACCCTTAAAAAGTTAAAAGAGTTTGGGGTGGCAGAAGTTGTTCAAACCTCTTCCAAGGATAGAAAAGGAAAACAACAACTTTTGAAAGTTATAAATCAACACCTTAGGGAAGAATCTTAACTTTTAAACTACCGTCGGGGTTGTAATTGGCCACCGGTTGGAACTTTATAACTTTCCCCTCTTTGAGTTCCGTTTTTAAAACTTCACAATCGTCGGGAACTAATAAATACCTCGTTGCGGTATATATATCGAAACATTCAAATCTACATTGGGTAAGATAAATTTTTCCAACTTCGCAGGAATAGGTTTTATTTTTTTCTAACCAGACCAAGGTTGAATTAAATTTTTCCCATTCCTTCTGTTGTTGGTAGGAAATCCAAGTAAAACCACCCAAGGCAAGGATAAAAATTATTAGGACAAACTTTAACCAGCCGGGTAGCATCTACATTTTCCATGTTAGGGATAGATATAGTCGAAAATCAAAGGATAGAAGAAAGTCTAAACCGCTTTGGGGAAAGGTTTTTAAAAAAGATTTACACCGAAAGGGAAATAGAATATTGCCGTTCCTACAAGGATTTTATTCCCTGTCTGGCGGCCAGATGGGCGGCAAAAGAGGCGGTTATAAAAGCCTTTTTTCAAACTTTTGGAAAGGTTCTGAAATTTAAACAAATAGAAGTTTTGGGAAAAAAGGGTTATCCGGCCCAAGTTAACCTTTTGGGGGAAGAAAAGAAACTGTTGGAACTCCATTCGAAGGAGATAATAATTTCAATTGCCCACGAAAGGAAATTTTCGGTTGCCGTAGCCCAAATAGTGGAAAAAAGAAAAACTTAAACAGAAGTTGGAATAATATAGCCTTAACCTTATTTAGGGTTTGGAGCTATTAACTTTTCCTTTTAAAGGAAAACCTAATAACAACTATTTTCAATCAAAGGACAAACGATTATATACCAAACCTTGTGGAGCAAAAAAACCTAAAGTTTGCAACAGTAACATTAGGCTGCCGAATGAACCAATTTGATACGGACTTTATACGAACCAAATTCCTTTTGAAGGGCTATAAAGAGGTAGAATTCCCCGAAAGGGCCGATATTTACATAATCAACACCTGCACTGTAACCAAGGGTGCCGACAGAGATAGTAGAAAATACATTTACAAAGCGAAAAGAATAAACCCCGACGCTGTAGTAGTGGCCACGGGCTGTTACGCCCAGGTTTCTCCCCAAGAATTGGCTTCGCTACCCGAAGTGGATTTAGTTGTAGGAAATACCCACAAAGGGGAAATTCTTAAACTGGTGGAGGAATACCTTGAAAGAAAAAACCCCGGAAAGGTTTTTGTAGGTGAAATTTTCCGCCAAGGGGAAGTTAAAAATTTCGACCCTGTGGTCTCCTTTGAACAGACAAGACCCTTTTTAAAGGTTCAGGAAGGCTGTAACAGCTTCTGCACCTTTTGTGTAATACCCTACGCCCGCGGGAAAGTTAGGAGTGTTCCCCTTCCAAAGGTGGTGGAGGCCGTTAAAAGGTTGGCCTACCAAGGTTATAAAGAAATAGTCCTAACGGGAACCCAACTTTCCCAATACGGTTGGGACTTAAAGGACGGCACAAATTTGCTTAAACTTTTGGAAGAGTTAATAAAAATAGATGGCGTGGAATACTACCGCCTTTCCTCCATGTCGGTGGCAGAAATTGATAAAAACCTTTTGGATTTAATTACAGGAAGTTCAAAGATAGCCCCCCACTTCCACCTTTCTATTCAAAGCGGTAGCGACCGAATTCTGCAACTAATGAAAAGAAACTACACAACCGAACAATATGCCCGTATAGTTAACGAAATAGTTTCCCGCCGTCCGATTACCGCCATCGGCACCGACGTTATCGCGGGCTTTCCCACAGAGACGGAAAAAGATTTCTCCGAAACATTGGAATTTATAAAAAAGCTACCTTTAGCCTACATGCATATCTTTCCTTATTCCGACCGCCCCTTTACCAAAGCCTCCCAATTAAAACCCAAAGTTCCACCCAAGGTAATTAAAGAAAGGGTAAACCTTTTAAAGGAGCTGGATAAAGAAAAAAGAAAACTTTTTAGGGAAAAAATGAAAGGCAAAACCGTTAGGGGGTTGGTATTAAAAAATTCCCAAATCCTTACCGAAAATTACCTAACGGTGGAAAACACTACAAACGCCAAAGAAGGGCAAATAGTAAAGGTAAAACTTTAAAGGGTTTAAATTTCTTCCTCTTCCTCCTCGTGGAGACTTATTAAACCTTGTTCCACGAGACGTTTAACGATATTAACAAGTTGCCGCCTTGCACGGATTATATCCGACATTCGAACCTTTCCGAGGGCTTCCATATCGTCCAACAATATTTGGGCGGCCCTTTTGGACATATTGCGCAGAAACTTGTCTACAATCTCCTTGGGTGCATCTTTTAAAGCCAAGGTTAAGGTATGTTTGTCCACCGCCTTGAGAATTTCAACTATATCTTTGTCCGAGAGTTTGGCCAAATCTTCGAAGGTGAACATTTTTTCGCGGATTTTGTCGGCCAAATCGGGGTCTTCCTCTTCCAACTTTTCTATAATTTCCTCCGCAGTGGAGCGGTCTAAGGAAGTTAGTAGGTTTGCCGCCTGTTTTGTTCCGTCAATTCTAATTTCTTCGCCAACAAACTCTTTTATTTCTTGTAGGAAGTTTTCCGCTATCTCTTGGATTTGCTGGGCGGGAATGCTTTCCAATAGGGCCATACGCTTAACAACTTCCAACTTTAAAGGTTCGGGAAAATGTTTTAAAACCTTTGCAGCGGTGGAGGGACTAAGCAAGCTAAGAATAACAGCGATAATTTGAGGGTGCTCCTTTTTTAACAAATTGGCCAACTGCTTGGGCGGCAACATTTCCAACTGCTGTAGCTTTATTTTTATGGCCGGCTGATTTAATAGATTTTCCAAAACCTCTCTTATGTTGGGCGGAACCTTATCTATTATCCGCTTAATAAATTCTTCGGGGTCGAGGGTGGGGGTATGTAATAAAGTTTCGTACGACTGTATAAATTCCTGAATTACGGCATCTATAACCTCTTTGCTAACTGTGCGGAGTTTATCGAAGGCTAAAATAAGATTTCTTAGCTCGTTGGGAGTAAGTTCGCTGACCACTTCGGCGGCAATATCGGGGTCGGTAAGGGCTAAAATAATGGCTCCTTTTTCAACGGGAGAAAGTTCCACCGACCGTGAATTGTTATTTTTCTCTTCCGACATCGGGAATTAATTTAACCTCCTTCTAAAGAGGCTTTATTTGTTTAGCTTTCACCAAAAAGGTTGGTCTTATAATCCTAACTTTTATGATAAAGGTTGAAATTGTAACCCCTAAAGGTTACGCCTTTGCTCGAGAAGTTGAACTGGTTAACATACCCACCGAAGAGGGAGAGGTTGGCGTTTTGGAAAATCACATGTATCTAATGTCGGCCCTAAAACCGGGGTTGGTCTATTTTGACGGCAAAAAGGAAGAGGGTTATTTTGTAACCGAAGGTTTTGTAGATATAACCCCCAAAAAGGTCACTATTTTGGCCGAAGAGGCTACTCCCATCGGTGAAATAGACCCCGGCGAAATTAAGAAAAAATATGAAGAGGTCGTTAAAAAGCTGGCGGCGGCAAAAACCCGTGAAGAGATGGAAGCTATAGAAAAAGAAAGGGAAATTTTAGAAACTCTACTTGCTTTGGTTATAAAAAAATAAACCCTCTCTTCGCGGGAGAAAATAATGAGACTACACCCCAAAATTTTAGAAAAAACAATAAACCGTTTGGTGCAAGAATTAGTTGAAACCCAGATTGTGGAAGTTGATAAAGATACTTTTGTTTTCAAGGTCAAACAAATATTTGAGGAAGCCCAAAAGGAGGAAAAGCAACTTATAGAGGATGCAAAGAAAATTCTAAAGGACAACCTCCATCTGCTGGACGAAACGGGTCTCGATAGTGTCCGTGCGGTGGCTTTAATAAAAAGGAAGTTGGCCGAAGAAAGGAATATCCATTTAAATCCCTTCGAAAGGGCAAATCAAATAGCCCGCCGAATAATGGATTGGATAATGGAAGACGACGAAATAGAAATCTACGACGAACCTTACAACATAAGGAAGAAAATGGCAAAGATAATCCGCGAGGCTGTAGCCGAGCAAAAGGCCATAGAAAACGAGGCTATGAAACGGGCCGAAGAAGAAGCCTTAAAGAGGAACATTTTAATAGGAAGCGACGATTGGAACTTTATCTATAGAAAATACCTGGCCGAGGTTATGAAAGAAAAAGGTTATGAATAACCTTTAAAGGTTTTCCACAAATTCCTTTAACCTTTTAAGGTCTTCCTCGAAAATTTTTCCCGCCGATGGGTTTCTTAAAACATAAGCCGGGTGGTAGGTCAAAAATAGCTTACTTTCCATAAATAGAGGATTGGGCATAAATTTCCCTCTCTCTTTGGTTATCCTAACCTGTTTACCTAAAAAAGCTTCGGCTGCGGTAGCCCCTAAACAGCAGACTACCTTAGGTTTGACTATTTGAAGTTCCTTCTTTAAGAAAACCGACATGCAGGTTTGCATTTCCAACGGTTTTGGCTTTCTATTTCCGGGCGGACGGCATTTAGACACATTTGTTATGTAAATTTTTGACCTATCCCAGTTAAGTTTTTCCAAAACCCTATTTAGGTATTGTCCTGCCCGCCCAACAAAAGGTTTTCCTTGTTTATCTTCGTCCTCCCCGGGAGCTTCTCCTACAAACATAACCTTGGAATGGGGGTCGCCATCGTAAAACACTATTTGAGTTCGATTTTTACACAACTCACAACGGCAACAATTTTTATTTTCCTCGTAGAGTTTGTCTAATAAAACTACCTTATCGGGTAAGTTTTTATTCCCTTCCCGCTTTTGGGCGTCTGTTTCTTGTCCCGTAGAAGGTTGATTATTAGGTTTTTCTTCTTTTGGAACAGTTTTGTTAATTTCCAACGGTGGGACATTATCAATTTCCTTGGGGAGGTAAAACTCATCAAAACCCAACTCCTTCAGAAGTTTTAAGGTAGCTTTCAAGCTTTGGTCGGACATAAAAGGAAAAATAGAATAAACCCTTTTTAGGATGTTTAAAAAGGCTATCCTCGGATTGGAAGATGGAACGGTTTTTATAGGCTACTCCTTAGGGGCGGAAGGAGAGACCGGGGGGGAAGTGGTTTTTAATACCTCCATGACAGGTTACCAAGAAATACTTACCGACCCTTCCTACAAGGGTCAAATAGTAACAATGACCTACACCCAAATAGGCAACTACGGGGTAAACGATGAAGATATCGAGAGCGACAAAGTGCAAGTTAACGGTTTTGTAATCAAAGAGCTTTCGCCTATAGTATCCAACTGGAGGGCAAAAAAAGACTTAAATAGCTACCTAAGAGAATACGGAGTTGTTGGAATTTGGGGAATAGATACCCGTGCTTTGGTTAAGAAAATTCGAGAGAGGGGGGTTATAAGGGGAGTTATTTCTACCGAGGATTTAGACCCCAAAAGCATTGTGGAAAAAGCCCGAAATATTCCCGATATATCAAAACAGGATTTGGTTTCCAAAGTGGCCACCCGCGATATTTACTATTGGGATATCGCGGACTGGGATTTATATAAAGGCTATAGAAAAAAACTTAACGACCGTCCGCTGGTGGCCGTGGTTGATTTTGGCGTTAAATACAACATATTGCGGCGTTTTGTTTCCGAAGGCTGCAGGGTAGCGGTCTTACCTCCCAATCTGCCCTTCGAAGAAATAGAAAAACTCAATCCCGACGGCATATTCTTGTCCAACGGCCCGGGAGACCCCGAAAATGTGGTTTACGGTATAGAGCTGGCAAAGCACTTCTTTGGAAAAAAGCCCGTTATGGGAATTTGCTTAGGCCACCAAATAATAGGCTTGGCCTTGGGCGCTAAAACCTACAAGCTGAAATTTGGTCATCACGGTGGGAACCACCCGGTTAAAAACCTTTTGACAGGCCACGTGGAAATAACCGCCCAAAACCACAACTTTGCGGTAGATGAAAATACGCTTCCCAAAGAAATGGAAATAACCCATATAAATCTTTTGGATAACACTTTAGAGGGTATGAGGCATACTAAACTGCCTATAATGAGCGTTCAATACCACCCCGAAGCCTCTCCCGGCCCCCACGACAGTTATTACATTTTTAAAGAGTTTAAAAAATTAATGGAAAATGCCGCTTAAAACCTTTTAAAAGATTAGTGCCGTAAGATAAGCTTGCATGCACGAGTTTTCTATAGTTTCCTCCCTTATGAACCTTATAGAGGATTATGCCCGCCAATATGGGGCAAAAAAAGTGACCAAGGTGGTTGTGGCCGTTGGTAGGCTTTCGGGCATAGAGCCCGACCTGCTTCAGCTGGCCTTCGATACCTTCAAGGAAAAAACAATTTGCGAAGAGGCCGAGCTGGTTATTGAAATGGAAGATTTAAAAATCCAATGCAGGGATTGCGGAAAAACTTCCATCATGGGGGAAAAACTTTCTCGGAAGTGTCCCAATTGCGGTTCACTAAATACCGAAATAATAGGGGGTCAGGATTTGTATTTAAAAAGCCTTGAAATGGAAAGCGACGATTAATGTTTAATTTTCCTTAAAAGGTATAGCTATCCAAAGTTCCTCCGTATTGTGTTGGGGATTTTTCTTTATTTCCACCTCTATGTTGGATACATCAAATTGGGGATATTTGGAAAAAACTTCTATAAGGTCTTTCTTCAATAGTTCGGCAAAGTTGGGGGGAAGTTTTTTCCGTTCGTATTCGAGAACCATCATAAGCCTTTTTTTGGCTTCCTTTGCACTGGAAGAGCGTTTTCCGAAGAGAAAATCCAATATTCCCATAATACAAACCTCCTTTTTATGCCGAATAACCGTAAGGCCTCTATTGAGGGTTTTCGATTAATCGCCGAACAGAAAACCTAACAATCCTTTTTTCATTCCGTAGAACTTGAGAGGGACATTTTCCCCTGTTAAACGGCGGGCTATGTCCATAAAGGCTTTGGCTGCGTCATATTTTTCATGTAAAACGATAGGTTCCCCTTTGTTGGTGAAATCTACCATTTTTTCTTCGTCGGGGATAACGCCTATTACGGGCAGTTTAATAATCTCTTCTATATCTTCCACCGACATCATTTCGCCTTTTTTTACTTTTTTCCAGTTAATTCGGTTGATTACCAGATACATTTCATTTTTGCCCATATTTTCCAGCAGACCTACCACGCGGTCGGCATCGCGAACCGATGAAACTTCGGGGTTGACCACAATTAAGGCCGCATCGGCGGGAGCGGCGGCGTTTTTAAAACCTTGCTCGATACCCGCGGGAGAGTCGATTAGTATGTAGTCAAAATCGTAGTTTTCTTTTAGTGTTTTTACCAGTTCCACCATTTGCTCTTCGGTTATTGCATCTTTGTTTTTGGTTTGGTTGGCCGGCAGCAGATATAGAGGCAGGCCGTGTTTGTCTTTTACAAAGGCCTTATCGGGTGGAACCCGCCCTTCCACAACGTCTAAAATGTCGTAAACAATTCTGTTTTCTAAACCTAATAGCATGTCCAAGTTCCTAAGACCGATATCTGCGTCTATGGCCAGGACTTTTTTTCCCAACTTTGCCAAGGCGGTCGCTATATTTGCGGTGGTGGTAGATTTTCCGACACCACCTTTTCCCGATGTTATTACATAAACCTTTGCGGGCATTATTTCCTCCTTTCTTTATTAGGTTTAAAGATTGTTTTTATAAATTGCAAAGAGGTCTAAATTTTTCCCTAATTCGGGAAAATTATTTTTATGTTACACCCCGAGTTTGAAAAACTTTTTGAAAATCTCCAAAGTGAGAATGAAAATTGGATAAAACCCTGCAGGTTTGGATATTTTTTCGAAAACCGTTGTAAGGATTTTTTAAAAAGAGCTTTCTCTCCCCTCGGTTGGCATTTCAAAGAGAGAAGACCTTTTAAGGTTGTTCACAGGGAAGAACCCAATGAGGTTTTTATTGTTTTTCTTTCTACTTCGGAGGATAATTTCTATTGTCAAACCGATATAGATTTAAATCTCCATACTCAGGAAAGCTTAGAAATAGACCTTTCTAAGTGCAACTTTAATAACAATTCCAACTGTCGGTGGATAAGCCCCCAACCTTCAAAGGTTTTTAAATTAAGGGACGGGCGGCAGGTGTGTTATTTATTTCGTTTTGCCAAGGAGATACTATTAGAGTGCTCGGAATTTTGCGGTTTTTGCCCCGAAGAAGCCTGCGACCCACGGCTTAAGCAAGTTGTAGCTTTTGAATTAAAAAAATTTTCTATCGGGAGTAAATGATGGGAGATTTGTCCAAAACCGACATTTGCGAGCTCCTGCGGGAGTTGTTTGCCGATGGTAATTTGGATAACCAAAGCTGGAACTTGTTAATAGTCCGCTTAAAAGGTGTTATAAAAATAGTTTCGGCTAAAACCACCTCCCTATTACAAAAAAGCTTGGGAGTTTCCTCGGCTACCGACCTGGTGGAAGCCATCTGTGCCAAAAGAAGAATGGATAAAAACCAATGTTTGGAAGACATAGTTTCGGAACTAATCCTTAAACTGGTTTCACCTAACACCCGCCGCGGGTTGGAAGTTTTAACCTCCAAACCGGTTGAGTGCAAGCGATATTTATACACCCTTGTTAGGAACTTTCTAATAGACCTTTGGAGGAAAGAAACAAAAACTTTAGTGGTGGAAGATCTAGAAATCCAACAATCCCCCGAAGGGGAAGAATTTGTCCAGCGTCTAAAGGAGGGAGAAATTTTAACCATCTTCCCGAAAAAGGAAATTGAAGCTTTAGAGATAATCCACCTAAAGGAGATATTTCATAAAGAAGTCCCTCCCGAGGATTTCAAATATTTTTGTTATTTCCTTCTTAAGGACGGGAAAGAAGTTTACAAGTGTTTGTGGGGAAATAAGAGCCAAACGGCAATTTATAAAGATGCTTCCCGAAAGAAGGACAAGGTTATAAAATTCCTCGAACGTTTACGGGACCAATACGGATTTGACCTCGAAGATGTTAGAACCTTTGTGATTAATTACCTGTCCGAACTGTGCGAACAACTCCGTTTAAAGACCTGTAAGGAGGAAAAATAAAAATGAACCGTCTAGAGGAACTATTTGAACTTTATAAACTCATGAAGGAACCCTTGGAAGATATCCCTTTGGAAGATATTTTTGTGGATACGAACATTGAAGGACAAGAAAAGGTAAACCTTCCTAAGGAAAAAATTGAAAACGAACTAAATAAGGATTTTGAAATTCCAGAAAAACCAGAAGTTGGGGATGTAATTGAAATAACACCATCTATAGATGGGCTTCCTTTACTTTTTGTTGTGTGGGATATAAATCCCAATGCGGGGGAAGTTAGATTAGTGCCCCTTTCGGAGTTCTATCAGTTTGCAACTCCCGATGATGTTTTGGTAAAAATTTTGCCCCCTAACGAGGAATTAAAAGATTTAGACCTTTACAAGAAAACTTATATAGCCCAACCGAAGTTGTTTATTTGGTTTCCCCTAAGCTGGTTTTCTCAAATCCTCCCGGATAGGGTAGTTTTGAAGGTTGGAAAAATTCCTTTAGGAAAAATTCAAGAAATTTGGGAAGTTTATAAAGGCTGGCGCAAGGGGGCGGGTAAAATTCGGGGGGGTATAAAAAAAGAATTCAAAAAAGAGGAAGCCCGCCGCTATGGAACCTTGCAGGCTATGGTTCTAAAGGAAATGGAAGAAACCCAAAAAATAAACGCCTTACTGAAAGAGTTAAAGGCCCAAAGAAAGCTTGCAAAAGCTGCGGACCAAGAAACTACGTCAGGTTGGAACGAGAACTTAATGTGGAGATACTATCCCGAAAAAGGTTTGTTGGTTATAGAAACGAGACCTGACCTTGTGGGAAGGCTGGGCAAAATATTTTTAGAGTTGGAGGACAAAATAATAGAACTTTGGAATGGTCTCCTTTTACCAAGAATTACTTTGCCCATAAACCCTGAAAACTTTATTGGGGATATTTTTAAAACCAACCTAAGGTTGCAACTTTTGGATTAAAACCTCCTAAAGGTCAATTTTAAGCCCTTTCCTTCGTTAGATATTTCTAGGGAGTAAAAAATGGGTTGGAATTTGGAAAATATCTATCCTTTGCTAGAAGATAAGGCTAAAAAACTGCAAACCGTTGAGAGGAGCGATATTGATTTATTTCTTCAATTTTTTCCCGCTAAAGGGCCTTTCAAAGAAAGCTTTCCTATAAACCCCAATTATTTAATCTTTAAAATCCTTCGCCACCATCTGGACAAGGTTTCTATAGAACTATTTGCCCAAAGGTTGGGTGTAGAAACTTCTTTAGCAACCCAAGTATTAACAGGGGAAGCTATAGAGGCTAAATTTCCCGTTGTGAAAAACGATAAAGAAGGTGAAATTGTTAAGGCTCTTATAGTCCCTATAGAGGCCGAAGAAATCATTTTTCCCGACGAGGGACTATTTTTAAAAGCTAACGAAATAAGGCAGGGTTTGGAAAGGGTTAAGAAACTAACCAATAAAAGTTTCTTTGTAGTTTTTGAAAAAACAAATTTCGAAGGCTTGTCCTTTACCTTAGCCCTTTATTCGGCACTACGCTATTTAAAGGCGGCTGAAAATTTAGCCTTTACAGGTGTTCTGTTGGAAAACGGAAACATTGAACCCGTTAACGGTTTGGAAGTCAAACTTAAAACCGCCAAAAGCAAAAAACTACCTTTGGTTTTCCCCTCCCGGGAAATGAAAACTATCCAAGACCTCGATAAGTTTTTAACCGATTTACAAATTCCCGTTTCGGTTCTATTCAACAAAAACCACGCGTTGGAATTTGAAGAAAAATTTCCTTTCGGAGAAGAATACATAAGAAAGGTTTTCCATATAGCGGAACCCCTCCATTACACCAACCAATTAGAGGAAAAAAAGGAAGATTTCCTAAAAATCCGCCGTTGGTTGGATAAACTTTTGGAAGAACTTAAGGAGAAAGTCTTTAAAGCCCTAACACCTTTTGGAGGAAATATTCGAATAGCCCACACCCAAAAGGTGGTCGCGGTTTCTATCCTTTCCGGGATAGTTTTTTCTAAAAAACGCCTACCTACGGAGTTTTACATTTACCAACCAAATACCTCCTATAAAAAGATTTACACAATAGAGGACGATAGAAAGGTTCCTCAAAAAAACTTTAACGAGCTGTTTGAAATAATTCCTCCTACTAAAGAAACCAAAAAGATACAAATCCTTCTAAAGGATAGGGAAAAACCACTCCAAGCACCCGAAACTTTATATATCCTTTACAAAGGGCCTTTACAAAACCAACAGATACCGGAAAAGGATTTTGAAACTATAGGCCATGTTTTGGCACACTTTTTCCGCAAAAATAAACACCTTTTTGCCTATAAAAAACTATCCTTTAACGGCCCTACGGGGGTAAGCTTTGCCTTTGGTTATTACCTCGAGGATTATGTTCCTTTAATAGTCCTCCATAAGGACAAGGAAGCTTTTAAAATCCCTTTTGAGGAGGAATTAGAAATGCCTAAAAAAGTTTATTTAACAAATACGTTTTCTTTAAATATGTTAAAACCCCAAAAAGGAGAACTTGATTTTGAACCTATACCTTTTGATGAAGCTAAGAAGATTCTTGATACGCAAGAAGTAGTTTCATATATATCCCACCAATCGACGGCCCAGGTTTTAAAGGAGCTCCTTCAAAAGGAAATAGAATTCAACCGTAAAAATTTAGTGTTGGAAGATGGGGATACCGTTTTAGTTTTTCAAATAAAAAAGAGACCCCAAGAGGGGCAGATATTTACCGAAGAAGAACTTAAAGAGATAATAGAAAAAGGTTTATACAGTTTTTGGAAATTAAAAGTTAACTACTCCTAGTTTTTTAAATTTTTTCCTTTTATAGGAGCTTTAAATTAATAAACCCAATGACGGTAACAGCAACCTTGGAATACGAGATAGAAAGACTTTTAAGACTCCACCAATTGGGAAGAAGGGACGCCGAACGTATAAAGTTTTTGGCTAATTATCTAAAACCTTATAAGGAACAGTTTTTAAAACTTATAGAGGAAGTTCTTCAAAAATTCACCGACCTTCGGCAGGAATTGGATGAAAGCGACGTTCAAAAGGTAAAAAAAGAATTTTCCCAATGGTATGACCGACTATTTGAAGGGAACTATGATGCTGCTTATTTGAACTATCTTCTTTCAATGGGAGAAAAATTTTTCCAATTAGGGTTTTCTCCCCACCATATCATTGTGCTAATAGACTACGCGAGGAACTTTTTTAACTCCAAAATCTTTGAGGTTATCCGAGAACAAAAGGACGAAGAAACAATAGAAAAGCTCCGCTCGGCTTTGAAATCCTTAAATAAAGTGTTAGACCTAAATTTGGACGTTTTAATTTCCTACTATGTTGATTCGGAAACAAAGCTCCTTCTCTACCTCGGCCGTTGGGGAAGGTTTATCTTAGGTATAGCCAAAAAAGTCGGGTTAATGCTTGACTCGGCTATATTGGCCGGCCTTATAATTTTGGCGGCATTTATTATTTACCTGTTTATTACCGATATTCTCCACATTGCCCAAGGGGGTATAGCCCACGGTATAATAGCGGCCCTCGGTGACCTCTTAATTTTGTGGACTATTTTGGAGCTTCTTAACAGCGAAATTAAATTTATGCTGGGTGGAGAATTTGCCGTTTCTTCCTTCGTTAGCGTTGCTTTGGCCGCAACCATCAGGGAGGCCCTAATAACCTCCCTCCAACACAACAAACCTATAGAGTTCAAAATAAGTTTGGCCGTAATAATCTTAGTTTTAGGTTTTGTTTACGGTATCGTTAAATGGTTCGAAGTTAAAAGTTCCAAAAAAAGGAGTTAAAAAATTTCACTCCCTAACAAGGGAACCTACCTTTTCCCCTTTGACCGCCTTTAGAAGGTTGTTCTCTTTAAAAATATTCAAGACCAATATGGGAATTTTATTTTCTTTGGCCAACGTTAGGGCGGTAGGATCCATAACTTTCAAGCCTTTGTTTAATGCCTCCATATAGGAGATTTCCTCTATTTTTTTAGCGTTGGGGTTTTTGTTAGGGTCGTCGGTATAAATTCCGTCCACCTTTGTGGCTTTTATAATTAAGTCCGCTTTAATTTCCGCCGCCCTAAGAGCGGCCGCCGTATCGGTTGAGAAGAAGGGGTTTCCCGTTCCCGCTCCGAAAATAACCACCCTACCTTTTTCCAAGTGCCTTATAGCCCTGCGGCGAATGTAGGGCTCGGCTACGGCCCTTATTTCCAAAGCCGATAAAACCCTAGTCGGTATGTTGGCTATATTCTCTAAGGCGTTCTGAAGGGCCAAGGCATTTATAAGGGTTGCCAACATTCCCATATAGTCACCGGTGGCACGGTCTATTCCTATATCCTCGCCCTGAATTCCGCGGAAGATATTTCCCCCTCCCACCACAATGGCCAACTGAACGCCCAATTCCCTAACTTTTTTAATTTCGTTGGCTATATACCTAAGGAAATCGGGGTCTATTCCGTGGCCTTTTTGACCTCCGAAAGCCTCACCGGAAAGTTTTAGCAGAACCCTTTTATAGGGTAGTTCTTTTTTTTCCATAAAAGGTTTATTTTCAAATCTTTCCAACCAAAGGAATAAGAAAGAGAGATGAATAACCCTTTGGTGGACATAAATTCTTTAAAACAAAACATGGGTAAGAAGAAAGAATGCCCCTATATTGTCGAACAAATAGTAAGACCTACGGGTATTTTAGACCCCGAGGTGGAAGTTAGACCAACCGAAAACCAATTGGAGGATTTAATAAAAGAAATAAAACTCCGTAGGGAGCGGGGTGAAAGGGCCTTGGTATTAACTACCACCAAACGCTTGGCCGAGGATGTGGCCGAATATTTATCCGAACGGGGAATAAGGGCTAAATATCTCCATTCGGAACTAAATACCCTTCAGAGGGCCAAAATAATCCTCGAACTGCGGCAGGGAAAAATAGACGCCATAGTAGGGGTTAACCTTTTGAGGGAAGGGCTAGACCTACCCGAAGTTTCTTTGGTGGCCATTTTGGAGGCCGACAAGGAAGGATTTTTAAGAAGCTACCGCAGTCTTATTCAAATAATCGGAAGGGCGGCCCGTAATGTTAACGGAAAGGCTATTCTTTACGCCGACCGAATAACTCCCTCAATGAAAAAAGCGATAGAAGAAACCAACAGAAGGAGAAAAATCCAAATGGAATATAACAAAAAGCATTCCATAAAACCCCAACCCATAAAGAAAGAGGTGAAAATGCTCCTTTCGGTGGAAGGTGATTTATTGGAAACTCCCGCGGAGGAAAAAATAATTGAAAAGTTCCGTTCGGAGGAAGAAGTTTTAAAAGCTATCCAAAAGTTGGAAAAAGAGATGTGGGAAGCGGCCAACAATTGGGAATTTGAAAAAGCGGCACGGTTAAGGGACGAAATAGCCAAACTGAAAAAGCTTATTTCTCTGGTTTAAATCTTTCTTCCTTATAAAGAAATTGCTAAAGCTAAAAAGTCAATTCCTCTTGTTGGATAACTATCTTCAATCCCTAAGATGGAACAAAATCAAAACATTCCCAAAGAGGAAAACAAGGCAAAAGTAGCGGTAATAGGCGGAGGATTGGCGGGCGTAGAGGCGGCCCATAGGCTGGCAAAAGAGGGTTTCATAGTCGACCTTTATGAAATGAGGCCCAAAAAGATGACTCCCGCCCACAAAACGGGAAAGCTGGCCGAGCTTGTTTGTTCCAACTCTTTGGGGGGTAAAGATATAACCACAGGAAGCGGTTTGCTCAAAGAAGAAATGAAAATGATGGGGTCTCTGGTGTTGGAGGCCGCCCAAAAGGCCGAAGTTCCCGCGGGCGGTGCGTTGGCGGTGGATAGAGAAATTTTTAGCGATTACATAACCCGCCGTTTGGAGGAAAATCCCAACATAAACCTTATAAGGGAAGAGGTTAAAGAAATCCCCCTCGAGGATTACGATGTGGTAATAGTCGCCAGCGGGCCCCTAACTTCGGAAAACCTTTCGGAGGATATAAAGAAAAAATTGGGAGCCGAATATTTGCATTTTTATGATGCTATAGCTCCCATAGTGGACGCCGAAACGGTCGATTTTTCCAAAGGTTGGTGGGGAAGCCGCTATAACAAGGGCGGTGCAGATTATTTCAACTGCCCTCTAACAAAGGAGGAATATGAAAAATTTGTAGAGGAACTATTAAAAGCCCAAAAGGTGGAGCCAAAAGATTTTGAAAAGGCCTGCTATTTTGAAGGTTGCATGCCTATAGAAGTTATGGCCGAAAGGGGAAAGGATACCCTCCGCTACGGCCCAATGAAACCTGTCGGCCTTATAGACCCCCGCACGGGAAAGGAACCCTATGCGGTTGTCCAACTTAGGAAGGAAAACAAAGAGGGAACATTACTTTCTTTGGTTGGTTTTCAAACAAAATTAACCTACCCCGAACAAAAACGGGTTTTTAGATTAATTCCCTGCCTAAGGAACGCTAAATTTGTTCGCCTCGGTTCGGTTCATAGGAACACTTTCCTACAAAGTAACAAGCTTTTAAAACCAACCTTGCAAGCAAGAAAATTTCCCAAACTCCTTTTTGCGGGACAAATTACCGGGGTGGAAGGCTATGTAGCTTCGGCGGCTACGGGAATTGTGGCGGGAATAAACGCCGCCCGCCTTTTAAGAGGTCAAGAACCTTTAACCTTTCCCAAAGAAACCATGATAGGGGCCCTATTAAATTACATAACCACCAAAGAGGGAGAACTCCAACCTATGAACCCCGTTTTTGGACTTCTCCCACCTCTCCCTAAAAAGGTTAGAAATAAAAAAGAAAGGAAACTTAAAATGGCCCAAAGGGCTTTAAAAACCCTTAAGGAGTTTCTGGAAGAACATAACTTGGCAAGCATTTAATTTTCAAACTATGGAAGTCTCCTTAAGCAAACTAACCTATCTGGATTGGATTACAGCAATTACCTTCCTTATTGCCTTTGTCTTTTTCCTAAACCCGAAGCTGGAAAAAAGCCGACTTTGGCGGGCGACGGTTATTCCCTTAGCTTCCATTATTGGGAGCGGTTATTTGGTCTGTGCCCCCTTGCTCTACTATGCGGTGGGCGATTACGCCGTTTTAGATGCTCCAAACCGTTATTGCCTTTATAGTGGCCCTTAAATATAGGAAATACCATTTGGCGGTTTTATTTTTTGTTCTTATTTGGGTATTGGCTTTTATTACCGTTTTCGGAAAAAGTGCGGAATAATTCCTGCCTTCCCGAGGTTTATTTCTTTTTTTCTAAACTCCGAAAGAAGTTCCTAAATTTTAAATCCCTGCTATGCCAAAAAAAGTATTCAAAGACCGCAAGGAGTATTCCAAGCATTTTAAAAAACTGATAGAACTGGAAAGGGAGGCCGAAAAAGAATTCCACATAAGGGAAATTCAACTTTTAACCGGTAAAGAGAGGGAACAAAGGGGAAGGGCGATTTTAGGTTTAAAAGCCTCCTATAAGGGTGAAATAGTCGGGGGCTACAAGGTTTACCGCTTCGGCCGTCCCGACATGCCCGAAAACCACCAGATAAAGGTGGGCGATGTTGTTTTGGTAAGCCGAACCAACCCCCTAAAGGAAGGTGTTGAAGGAACGGTTTACGAAAAAGGTAAAAAATACCTCGATATCGCCTTTAGCGACCCTCCGCCCGATTTGACCCGCGGCTATTGGAGGGTTGACCTCTATGTTAACGACATCACCTTCAAAAGGATGAACAAAGCCCTTACCCTCTTTGAGGAGGGTAAAACCAATTACCCCGAAGAGGTTGTTTTAGGAAAGGGCAAAAACCTCCTAAAGGTGGAAGAAAAGGAAATTAAACCCTTTAATGAAAACCTAAACCAATACCAACTGGAGGCGGTAAAAAAGGCTCTCGGTAGCAATCCCCTATTCCTAATCCACGGGCCCCCGGGAACGGGAAAAACGACCACCTTGGTGGAAATAATAGAGCAACTGGTAAAGAACGAGAAAAAGCAGGTTTTGGCCACCGCCGACAGCAACACCGCCGTGGACAACCTAATGGAGAGATTAATAAAAAGAAACCTCGATGTGGTAAGAGTAGGACACCCCGCAAGGGTTTCTAAAGAGCTAATAGAACATTCTCTGGATTACAAAGTTCAGCACCACCCGAGGTATAAAGAAATCCAAGAGATAGAAAAGAAAATAGACCAAATAAAAGAGGAGCAGGCCAACTATCTAAAACCGACCCCCCAATGGAGGAGGGGACTTTCCGACAAACAAATATTGGAACTTGCTAGGCAGAACAAAAAGACCCGCGGAATAAAGCTTTCCAAAATAAAGTCGATGGCCAAATGGATAGAGCTCCAAAACCAAATAAAAAACCTCATAGAGGAGAAGAAAAAAATAGAAAACCAGATAGTGGACGAAATATTAAAAACCGCCGATGTGGTATTGGCTACAAATTCCACCGCCGGGAACGAATTTTTGGAAAACCGAATCTTTGAGGTTTTGGTTTTGGACGAAGCCAGCCAGTCGACCGAACCTTCGGCACTCATTCCTTTAATAAAAGCCAAAAAGGTAATAATGGCGGGAGACCACAAGCAACTTCCACCCACCGTTTTACACCCCGACGCCAAAGACCTTTCCTATACAATGTTCGAGAGGTTTATTGACCTATACCCCGAAGCCAGCTATATGCTCCGCATCCAATACCGTATGAACGACCTTATTAAAGAATTCCCTTCGAAGGAGTTTTATAACGGGGAATTAATATCCCACGACAGTGTTAAGGATATAAAACTTTCCGACATAGCAAAACAGAAAAGCGACAACCCCGCCTTGGACGATACGCCCATAGTCTTTATTGACACCAAAGGGAAATTTATGGAAAAAACCCGCCGAGGAAGCTTTTCCAAATACAACCCCGAGGAGGCTAAATTTGTTAAAAACCTCGTTGAGGAACTTAAAAAAATGGGTATCCCTTCGGAGGATATAGGAGTTATTACTCCCTATAAAGACCACGAAGATTATCTAAAACAACTCATTCCCGACGTGGAGGTTAAAACCGTCGACGGTTTCCAAGGTAGGGAGAAGGAAGTAATAATAATCTCCCTCGTAAGGAGCAACCCCCAGGAGGAAATAGGATTTTTGGAGGATTTAAGAAGGTTAAACGTAGCCCTTACGAGGGCAAAAAGAAAGCTAATCCTCGTAGGGGACGCCAAAACTTTGAGTTCCAACGAGGTTTATAAAAGATTAATTGAGTTCATTAAGGAGAAAGGAAAGGTTTTAGAGGTTTAGATATTTCCTTTTATTAATTCCATCCTTTTAAGGTTCCAAATTTTTTAAAAGGGAAACCATTTCGAGGGCGGCTAAAGCTGCTTCCCAGCCTTTGTTACCCATTTTTGTGCCGGCGCGTTCTATAGCCTGTTCTAAGGTGTCGGCTGTAATAATACCGAAGGTTATAGGTTTTTCCAGTTCTAAAGAAAGGTTGGCCAAACCTTTGGAAACTTCCGCGGCTACATATTCGAAGTGGGGGGTGGCACCTCGAATTACAGCTCCTAAAGCAATAACGGCATCTATATGAGGATTTTTTGCCAACTTTTTGGCCGCCAAAGGAATTTCCCAAGCGCCGGGAACTTTAACCACCACAATATTTTCTTCCTTGACACCGTGCCTTAAGAGGCAGTCGGTAGCACCCTCTATGAGGCGGTCGACCAAGGCAGAATTAAACCGAGAAGCTACTATGGCAAAACGAAATTTTTCTCCCTGATGTAAAAAACCTTCCTTAACCAGCATCGAATTTATAGGTTAACTTCCTTCTATAGGTTTTTTAGAAACATTTAAGATAGTTGACTTATGGCAAAAATTTACTACGACAGCGATGCCAGCTTAGAATACCTAAAAGATAAAACCGTTGCCATTATCGGTTACGGTTCCCAAGGTCATGCCCACGCTTTGAACCTCCGCGACAGCGGGATTAACGTAATAATAGCCCTACGCCCCGACTCTAAAAGCGCCGAAAAGGCCAAAGCCGACGGTTTCGAAGTTGTAACCCCCGCCGAAGCGGCCCAAAAAGCCGACGTGATAATGTTTTTGGCTCCCGATACCGTTCAACCCAAAATATACAAAGAAGAGGTGGAACCCCACCTAAGGGAAGGTCAGGCTTTGGCATTTGCCCACGGCTTCAACATTCACTTTAAACAAATCGTTCCCCCCGAATATGTGGACGTTTTTATGGTAGCCCCTAAAGGCCCCGGCCACCTCGTTAGATGGATGTATGAAGAGGGCAAAGGAGTTCCTGCCTTGGTAGCCGTGGCCCAAGATTACACGGGCAACGCTCTCAATATAGCCTTAGCCTACGCCAAAGGAATAGGCTCCACCCGTGCGGGAGTTATAGAAACCACCTTCAAAGAGGAAACCGAAACCGACCTATTCGGCGAACAGGCCGTTCTATGCGGTGGTGTTACAGCTCTAATTAAAGCAGGATTTGAAACCTTGGTTGAGGCCGGTTATCAGCCGGAAGTTGCCTATTTTGAATGCCTGCACGAGCTAAAACTTATCGTTGACCTCATTTACGCCCACGGAATAGCGGGTATGAGATATTCCATTTCCGACACCGCTAAATACGGTGATGTAACCCGCGGCGACAGAATTTACGAAGCAGTTAAACCCGTCCACAAAAAAATATTGGAAGAAATCCAAAGGGGAGAATTTGCCCGCGAATGGATATTGGAAAACGTTGCCAACCGTCCCGTTTACAACGCCCTATTGGAAAGGGACGCAAACCACCCCATAGAAGAGGTAGGAAAGAAATTGAGAGAAATGATGCCTTGGTTGAAATCCAAAGACCTCAAATAATTTTCTTTTCTTTTCCTCTTTATTTAAAAACCTTAGCCGATTGTTCCAATGCGGTTATTAAACCTGCGGCTTTTTCTAAATCGTCCCCTACACAAAAAACCCCGTGGGAATAAACAACAACACAAGGGCACTTCTTTAGTTTTTCCGAAACCGCTTCGGCCAACTCTTTAGAGGCGGATGGCACAGACACCCTAACGATGGGAACTTCCCCTAAAAGATAACGGCCTTCACTGTCGCGGGGAATATATTTATCTTCCTCCATTTGGAAAGCTATTTTTACCACCGTCGGGGGGTGGGCGTGGGCTACCGCCCTGTGGTCGGTTTTTTCATAAATAGCCCTATGGACGATATATTCCGAAGAAGGTTTACCTACTATTGGTTTACCTTCCTTAATCAAAATCACATCTTGGGGTTTTAATAACGGCAAAGGACTCCCCGAACGGGTTATAAAAATCTGATTTTTCCAACGGATGGAGAGATTACCTGAAAAATAATCTACAACCCCGGCTTCAAATAAAAACCTTCCCACCTTTAGGATTTTGTTAATCAATAGTTTCCTCATAGGGGAAAGATTAAAAGAGCATTTAAGGAAAACCCCCAAGGGGAATATTTAATTTGCCAATAATAAGAATAGCTATGTTAACCAAGAAAACCCTAAGGGACATTGATGTTAGAAATAAGAAAGCTCTCGTAAGGGTTGATTTCAATGTTCCACTGGATGAGCAAGGCAATATTGTTGACGACTTGAGGATTAAGGCGGCCCTTCCTACCATTGAATACCTTCTTGACCAAGGGGCTACGGTTATATTAATGTCCCACTTAGGGAGACCCAAAGGGGTAGACCCAAAATATTCCCTAAAACCTGTGGCTAAAAGATTGTCCCGACTGTTGGGTCAAGATGTTAAATTTGCCCCCGATTGTGTAGGCCCCGAAGTAGAGGAAATCGTAAATAATTCCAATACGGGCGATGTTATTTTGCTTGAAAATTTACGTTTCCATAAAGGGGAAACAAAAGGAGATATAGAATTTGCCAAACAGTTGGCTAAGCTAGGGGATTTTTATGTTGGTGATGCATTCGGAACCTGTCATAGGAAACACGCTTCTACTTATGTGGTTCCCCAACTTCTAAAACCCGCAGTAATGGGCTTCTTGCTCGAAAAAGAAATAACCTATTTCACCAAGGCGTTGGTAAACCCCCAAAGGCCTGTTGTGGCGGTTTTGGGAGGGGCAAAAGTATCTTCCAAACTGGCGGTTATTAAAAACCTTTTAAAACGCGTGGACAAAATCTTTATAGGCGGGGCTATGGCCTTCACCTTCCTGAAGGCTATGGGCTACAATGTGGGCAGTTCCTTAGTAGAAGAGGATTTACTGGAAACCGCCGCCGACATTATCGACATAGCCAAAAAGTTGGATGTAAAGCTTTACCTACCTGTAGATTTTCTAATTGGCAAGGAAGTTTCCGACAACACACCCACAAAATTGGTAGCTTGGCAAGAAATTCCCGAAGGATGGATGGGCTTGGATATAGGCCCGGCCTCTTTAAAACTGGCCGAAGAAATATTGGCCGATGCCCAAACCATAATTTGGAACGGCCCTATGGGGGTTTTCGAGTTAGACCGCTTTAAAGAAGGAACCTTCGGTATAGCCCGAATAATAGCCGAAAGTCCCGCCCTAACCATAGCAGGAGGAGGCGATACCGACTATGCAATCCACAAAGCGGGTGTTTACAACGCCATAAGTTGGGTATCCACAGGAGGGGGAGCTTTTCTCGAGCTTCTATCGGGCAACAATCTTCCTTGTATAGAAGTTTTGGACGACCGAATTTAATCTTTCCTTGCTTATTTATCCTTTTATTTTGCTAAAAACCAAAGTTAAAAGACTAGTATTACCCTAATATTGAATGTGCGGAATTGTAGGCTATGTAGGCAAAGATTATGCCGTTCCTATACTCCTAAATGCTTTGGAAAGGTTGGAATATCGGGGATACGATTCGGCGGGGATAGCCATAATAGAGAAGGGAAAATTAATCGTAGAGAAAAAGGTAGGAAAAATTAGGGAACTCTATCGGGCTCTTTGGGGAAAGCCTTACAAATCCAACATAGGGATAGGCCACACCCGTTGGGCTACCCACGGGGCCCCTTCGGTGGAAAATGCCCACCCCCAAACCGACGAAGGGAAAAATTTTGCCATAGTCCACAACGGGATAATAGAAAACTATCAAGAACTTAAAGAGGAGCTTATTAAAAAAGGTCATAAATTCCAATCCCAGACCGATACGGAAGTTATAGTTCACCTTATTGCGGAATACTACAACGGAAACCTTTTAGAGGCCGTTTTAAAAGCTATTAAACGGCTAAAGGGAGCTTTTGCCTTTGCGGTAATATCAACCTTCGAACCCGACAAGATTGTAGCGGTTAAAAAGGGTTCCCCCCTAATTGTCGGTTTGGGTAAGGGTGAAAATTTTTTGGCTTCCGATATTCCCGCCATACTGCCCTACACCCGCAATGTTATTCCCCTCGACGACGGGGAAATAGCGGTTTTAACAAAGGATAGTGTTGATATTTTTAACTTCGAAGGCCTGCCGGTCAGCAAAGAAATTTTTGTTGTTCCGTGGGATATCCTTTCGGCCGAAAAAGGGGGCTTCAAACACTTTATGCTGAAAGAGATTTTTGAACAACCTAAAGCAATATCCGACACTATAGGCGGATTTCTTTCCCAAGATTTAAATTTACCTTTCGATATTAAGCGGATAAACCGAATTATTACGATAGCCTGCGGAACCTCTTACCATGCGGGTTTGGTAGGAAAATATTGGATAGAAAAAAATGCCAAAATTCCCAACGAAGTTATTTATGCCTCCGAATTCCGTTATGCCGATGTTCCTATAGATGAAAACACCTTGGTCTTGGCCATCTCCCAATCGGGCGAAACCGCCGACACCCGCTTTGCCGCCCTAAGCGCAAAAGAAAAGGGGGCTACGGTGGTCGGAATTGTTAATGTAGTAGGTAGTTCCCTGGATAGGGAGGCCGATTTTACCCTTTACACCCATGCGGGCCCCGAAATAGGGGTTGCGGCCACAAAAACCTTCACCGCACAGCTTACAATCCTTTACTTGGCTTCTCTGTTATTTGCCCGTCGGAGGGATTTTATTTCCAAGGAAGATTTCTACAGCCGTATAGAGGACTTTAATAAAGTCCCCCGCTTGGTGGAAAAAGTTCTTCAACTTAATGAGGAAATAGCCAATATTGCTTCCAAATACAGGAAGTTTAAAAATTTCCTCTACCTGGGGAGGTGGTTAAATTATCCCATAGCCTTAGAGGGAGCTTTAAAACTCAAAGAGATTTCTTATATCCACGCCGAAGGCTATCCTGCAGGCGAAATGAAGCACGGCCCAATAGCCCTAATAGACGAAAATATGCCCGTTGTAATAATAGCCCCCAAAGACCGCGTTTACGACAAAATTCTTTCCAATTTGGAGGAAGTTCTATCCCGTAAGGGAAGGGTTATTTCGGTGGGATTTGAAGGGGATAAGGTTTTAAAACAAAAATCGGAAACTTTCCTACCTATCCCGCCCACGGAGCAAGAATGGACGCCGCTGTTGACGGTCGTTCCCTTACAGCTATTGGCCTACCATATAGCCGACCAATTGGGGTTGGATGTTGACCAACCGAGAAACCTAGCAAAAACTGTAACTGTAGAATAACCTTCCTCCTTTTGGTTTATTTTTAAAATCAATTTTTGGTATGGCTGTTTTTAAAATTCTCGTAACGGGAACCTTCGGAAGTGGAAAAACCACCTTTGTGAAGACCGCTTCCCAAATAGACCCCCTGCTGACGGAAAAGAAAATCTCCCACCCCCACGATTTTCCCGAAAAGGAAACAACCACCGTGGCTATGGATATGGGAAAGATTAAAATCGACCCTGATACGGAAGTTCACATATTTGCAACCCCCGGACAGAAAAGGTTCGACTTTATGTTCGACATATTGAGCAAAGGAATTATAGGGGCTATTATTTTGGTTGACGCCACCGACCCCGCTTCCATAGAAGAGGCTTTGGAAATCTATAAGCGAATTAAAGAGCATTACGATATTCCCGTGGTCTTTGGGGTTACCAAGTTGGATTTGGCCGAAAGTAAGGATTTGGAAGAGATAATGGCTCACCTGGAAGTGGACGACTATATAAAGGTGGTTCCCGTAGATGCAAGAAATAAAGAGGACGTAAAAAGGGCTATTATTGAGCTTCTTCAAATGGTTTAAGTTTCTTTTAATTTTTCCACCAGTAGGTTATAAACTAAAGCCGAAGCAACCACCGCCGCAGTTTCGGCTTTTAATATGAAATTCCCCAAAGAGACGGGAATAAAACCTATTTCCTCCAAAAGTTGGGCTTCTTTTTGCGAAAATCCTCCTTCGGGGCCCACCACAATAAAAATCTTTCGGGAAGGTTGGACATCTTTTAAAACCTTTCCGAGGGTTTGGTTGTTCTCCCTCTCGAAGGGGAAAATAAATAAACCTTCGGAAGGTAGATAGTTTTTTAAATCTTCCAACTTTAGGGGTTTTTCTATTTTTAAAGGTTGGTGTCTACCACACTGCTTTAGGCTTTCCAATGAAATTTTTTCCCAACGGGGAATTTTTCTTTCTATAACCTTGGTGTCTTGAAAACTTCTTTCGCTAATTGTGGGAACTAAAGTAGAAACTCCCACTTGGGTTATAGGAGGTATTATCTCGTCCAACGTGGAAACTTTTATGGGAACACACTGCAAAAGGGTTATATCTACCATAGGAACATTTTTAGGTAGTGGTTCTAATACCTTACAAAGGGATTTTCTCTTTTCTATTTTTTCAACCTCACAAAGGTAGGGTTGGAAGGTATTTCTATCGATAACCTCTATCTGCTGGCCTTTTTTAATTCTTTTGACCTTTAGGTGGTGAAAATCTTCATCGATGATGGCTTTATCTTTTTGGACTAGACCAAAAAATCTTTCCATCGAGAGGGATTATTTAAAGGGAAAAGCTAACCCAAAAACTCCAAAAAGGTTTCCCTTACCAATTTCCTCCTTTTGTTAATCTCTTCCTGAAGTTCCGAAGGTTGGAAATCTAAAAATGCGGCCACTTTGGGTAGGTCGCTGTGGGTTATAACACTGCCCCCGGAAGGTTTTATTAGCCGTAGGGAGGTTTCCAAAGTTCTGAAGAACTTATAGTGGTCTTTTAATTCTTCCAATTGGGGATATTTCTTTTCCAAAAACTCCAAAGCTCGGTAGGTATTCTCAATTTTTTTCTTTTCCTTTAATAGGAGGTATTGAACTAAAAATTCAATGTCCATTAAACCGCCGAAACCCATTTTTAGGTCGTAGCGGTTAGAACCGTCTTTGGAAGCCTGTTGCAGTCTCATTCGCATTTCGAAAATTTCCTTTTCTTCTTTTTGGGTTAGGGGTTTCTCAAAGAGGAATTTTTCCACCAATTTTTCCAACCTCTTGCCGACTTCGGTATCGCCCACTATAAAGCGTGAACGAACCCAAGCAAGCCGTTCCCAGGTTCGGGCATGTTTGGAAAAGTATTCTTCGTAATAATCGAGGGGGGGAGCCAGCTCCCCCTTTGTTCCCATAGGCCTTAGTCGGAAATCAACTTTATAAAGGTATCCTTCCGATGTGTGGGTTGTTATAAATCGAACCAACTCGTGGGGTTTGTTTAAATAACGGTTTTTGCTTTCCAAGTCTTTAAAGGCAAAAACCAAATCCAAATCGGAGGCCAGCGTTAATTCCCTACTTCCGAACTTACCGAGGGCAAAGAGAGCCAGAGGGATTTCCTCTTTGAATAACTCTTTCCAGATATCCTCCAGAACAACTTCGGTTAGGTCGGTTAGAGCCTCAAAAAGTTTGGTAATGTTTTGTTTCTTATTGGGGTCGGTTATAAATATAAGGGCCATTCTTATTGTCCAGGAAGCTTCGAATCTTCTTATAAGGTTTATATAAGGGATATTTTTTATTTTCTTGGTCTCTAAAAGGTCTTTTTTTATTTCCTCCTTTGTGGGGTAATCCTTATAGAGGGTAAGAATGTCCTCCACAAGGTCGGGACTTACATATATCTTGTTTGTTAGGTAGCTGGATACGGAAAAAATCCTAAATAGGGTCTCATACAACTTTTTGGACGGTTGGAGGAACAACAATTTTCTTCCCGTAGGGTTCTGGAGGAATTTTATAAAGTTGGTAAGGGTAATATCGGGCATAGGACTCCTTAAAATGGCGTCCACAATATAGTCCACCCAGGCGAGGAAATTTTCTTTTTCTTTTTCACTTAAATAGATTCCTTCCCTACCTTCCCAAACCGCCGATAGGGTTATTACCAACCTTTCTAAAATCCACGGAGGGACATCGGTATATATCTCCTTTAGGGGTTCCACCGAAGAGGTAATAACCGCCTCGGCGATAGGGGAAAGTTTTTCTTCTTTCTTCTCGGGTAGGAGATTTTCAAATATGGAATGCACCCTTTGGGTTTGTTTGTTAAATTCTTCCCAAAATTGGTTCTCATCTTTAAAGCCTAAAGCCTTGGTATAAAAGGGAACATCGTTCTTTTTTAGGTTTTGGGTTTGGATACAGTCCTTCAATTGGATACGGTGCTCTAACTTTCTCAAAAATGAATATGCGGATTCCAGCAAATAAGCTTCTTCGTCGCTAAAAATTCCCTTTTGGTGGAGTTTCCATATTGCTCGGAAGGTGTTACGTTCCCTTAAAAAGGGGCTGTCTTTGCCGAGCAATATTTGCAGAGCTTGGACTGTAAATTCAACCTCCCTTATGCCCCCGCGGCCCGTTTTAACATTTATTTGATTGAGTATTTTCTTTTTTGTTAGGGCTTCCATTTTCTTTTTCATCAGGCGGATTTCTTCGATTACCTTGGGGTCGGTGGGCTGTTTGTAAACAAATGGCAGCTGGATTTCGTTCCAAAACCAGTTGTATAGCTCTATTTTTCCGGCCACAGGGCGGGCTCTAAGTAGAGCAAACCTTTCCCAAGTTCGGCCGTAGCTTTCATAGTAAAGCTCTGCACTCCTTAGGGACATTGTTATGGGGCCGCTTTTACCAAAGGGACGAAGGTCTAAATCAACCTCGTAGGGTTTCCCTTCGGGGGTTATCTTGGTTAGTATGGAAAGGGTATCTTTGAAAACCTTTTCGAAAAATTGGGGTAAGCTCAAACTTCCCGCCTTACCTTCGTCCGTTTCGTGGAGGAAAATTAAATCTATATCGGAATAATAATTGAGCTCTTCACTGCCCAGCTTTCCCAAACCGAGGATTAGCCCTCCCGCCAATTGCCCCGTTTTGGTTATAGGTTCGCCCCAACGGCGGATATTTTTTTCGAGGGCTTTGCGGTAGGCGTATTCCACCAAAGCGTCGGCCATGTGGGAGTATTCGGCCAAGATATCTTCAAGGCTGGCCGTTTGCAACAATTCCTTTGAGAAAATTCTTAAAAGCTCATAGTGGCGGTAAAAGGCCAAAAGCTCGGAAACGTCGGAAAATTTTTCGGAAAATTTTTCCAACTCCTTTAGGTAGGTCTCTTTTTTCTTAAACCTATACCACAATCCGGGAAGATTTTCCTCAAAAGCTGTGGGATGTCTTATTAAAAACTTCCTTAAACAGGAGGATTGGTCTAAAATCCTTGTTAGGAGAATAAATCTTCTCTCATTAAGGTAATCCAAAAGAGTCCGCGGATGGGGATGATTTTTTAGAATTTCCTCTAGGGAGAAAAAAACCAAATCTTCATTGAACAAAAAAGGTCGCGCCTTATCTATCCACTCTTTGGGGATATTTAACAAATTCATCCGCCTAAGGTTTTTATTTTGAACCAATCCTTTTTGGTTTTTGTTCTGACGTTCTTTAATAGGAGATAAAAAATTCCCCTACCTTTTGGAGGATATTTTTTAACTTTTCCACATCTATGTTAAATAAATTTTCCGAATACTCCGAGAGGTTTTTAATGGCCAACTCCTTCATACGGTGATAACCTTTTAGATTTCCACTTTCAAGGTGCATATTTGCTATGGAAACCTGAATAAGGGCCTGAAGAAATTTTTTATACCTACCGTTATAGATTAACCAGTATTTCTCTATTATTTCGTGCCCTTCAAAGTATAGACCTCGGTTGTTCATATCCCTTCCGAGGAAAATAACTTTTTCTATATCCTTTGCCGGTAGGAGGTTTTTATATTCTTCCTTGTAGGGTAAAAATTCGGGAGGGGCTTCCAAAGAGAGGATTGTTTCCCAATATTTCCTTTCTTTGGTTAAAAGGTAATCGCAAAAGTTTTTTCCTAGTAGGTTCCTAACATCTACAAAGCGCATAAGAAAGAGTTTTATCTACCCTTCTATGAAAATTTTATTGTAATTTTGCAAAACAAACTTGCTTGCTATTCTTCATTCTTATAAATTTCAAAAGGCTTTATGAAAGCGAAAAAGCAAGTGTTGAGGAACATTGCAAGCCTTGTGAGTGTGATGGCAAAATCTATGTTTGCTTTAAGCGTAATAAAAATACAGGAACTATTCATATTTTCTGCTGTGAATGTAAAATGGATGATTGGGGCGACTGTAAATATTATTGCACTAATAAATGTTTATGTAACTGTATTGAAAGAATTGAAAAAGAAGATAAAGAAATTCCCGATTTTGAAATAGAGGTAAGAAAATGTTTCTCCTTAGAAGAAGCAAGATTAACCGCTGCACAACTTCAAAATGAAGGTTATAATGTTTGCGGGGTTTGTGTTTCAGCCCTCTCCCACAATGGTCTTTAAAAAAGATATTAATACTTTGTTTTTATTTTATTTTTTATTTATTAGCGCAACTTTGGAAAAGAACACACAATCGGAGATTTTTCATAGAAAATGGTCGCTGGAAACCCCCTATCACAGATAGGGGGAGGAAAGCGACCAAAGGAGAAAAACACTTGCAAACTCCAAAATTTTTACTATAATTTAAATTTCACGGCGGGTAGGTTCCTTAAAAACACAAGGAGATAGGTAATTCCCTATGAAGCCCTTTAGGGCGAAATAAGCTTCCTTCAGAAGCTTATCTCCAACCCGCAAGGTTAAAAAGAAAAATGAAACAATAACAAAAACACCTTGCGGGTTAGTCTAACGAACAAAGACAAGCCCCTTGTGAGGGGACAGGCTAACAACCCGCCTTGGTGGTGGCTACTTTCTTTTAGAGTGGCCACTACCTAAAGTCAAGCCCCGTATTTCTAATGCGGGGTGGTTGACTAGTATGAACAACAGTAGAAATATCTTTATCGGAAACACTTTTAAGTTCCAAATATTTCCTTTTAATTTCCCCAAAAACCTTTCTAAGGGAAGCCTTTTCCAATCCCAATTCGGGAACCGAATAAACTCCTTTAAAAATCCTTGCTTTTTCCATAAGCCAGTTTAATTCTTTTTCACCTCCTAAAAGAGCGTGGTTTAAATAAAGTAGTTCCCTATTGGGAGAAACTTCAATCTCTTGAAATCCATATTTGTTTTCAAATTCTTCCGTTAATTGCTCATCCCATTCAATTTCGTTTTCAGCTTCCAAATATACAAAGCCCTTTTTCAAGGCTTCCAAATCTAAATGGAGTTTAATCATTATTTCCTCCTTTCTTATATATGAAACGATATCTTTCCGTGTCTCGCAATGAGCTTTTTACGAAAGCGGTATCTATAGCCCGAGTTTTAGGATTTACTGCAAACAGGACATATTTGCCTTCAACTTTCCTGACATAGACAATTCCTTCGTTATTCCCATAAATAGCTATTGCATCAGGGGCTTTAAAAGCTTTGCGGATTTCCTTCCATGCTTTTTGTAAATAAGGTAAATCTCTGGATTTTCTTTTCCTCTTTTTGGAAGATTTAGGTAGTTTTAAACTGTGCTTTACCCGATAATCCGTCATAATAAATTCGTAACCTAAAAAGTCCCTTATGACAGCTATAACTTTTTCAGCGGGTGGATATTGTGATAATTTAACGGTTTGTCCAATTTTATAAGATACCTTTCTTGTAGAACCTAAAATTTGTTCAAGTAGATGTTTTATTTTTTCTAGTTCTTCCATATTCGTAGATGAAAATAAAAAAACTAAAAATGAGCATAAATAGGTTTGTTTACATTATGGTTCACCTCAAAATCTCCCCCAAACGGTTTTCATAAATCTTCCTTACCTCTTCAGTATTAATTTCCAAAACCTTTTCCCCATTGTTGGTTATTTTCAAAACAGGTTCTTCTAAAGTTGTTCCAATCTTTAACCACTTAACACCTTTGGAGTTTAAAAATTCTTCAAATTCCGCCTCCTTTTCGGGTTCTACGGAAACTACAACCCTCGTAGGATTTTCGGAAAATAGGTATAAATCTATCCTTTCGTCGGTGTAGAGTTCTAAAGAAGCCCCTATAGTGGTTTCTTGATGGAATAATCCTTCCAAGACGGTGGTTATTAATCCTCCCAAACTGATGTCGTGGGCTCCCGTTATTAGGCGTTTGTTATTTAGCTCCACCAGTGTTTCTATAAGTTTCTTTTCCTCCGAAAGGTCTATATCGGGAATATCTCCCTTTACCAAACCGTGGACTTCTTTTAAAAATTCGCTCCCGGCAACGGAGCAGGGTTTTTCTATATCTCCTATTAGGTATAGGGTGTTATTGGGTTTAAACACCGAAGGGGTGTAGTTGGTGTAGTCTTCCAAAACGCCGACGGCTACAACTACGGGAGTGGGGTAGATGTTTCTAATCTCGTCTCCGCTTACCGTTTCGTTGTAAAGGGATACGTTTCCGCTTATTACGGGAACGTTTAATTTTTCGCAGGCTTCGGCCATTCCTTCTATGGCTTTGACCAGCTGATACATTATTTCGGGGCGTTCGGGGTTTCCGAAGTTTAGGTTATCGGTTATCGCTAAGGGTTTGGCTCCGACGCAGGCAACATTTCGGCAAGCTTCCGCCACTACCCACTTTCCACCTTTGTAGGGGTCGAGGTAAACAATTCGACCGTTGCCGTCGTTGGAAATGGCAACCCCTTTGTCGGTGTATATTTCGGGACGGAGTTTCCACTTTAGGCGGATAACGGCGGCGTCCCCTCCCGGAGTGTAAACGGTATTTGTTCCCACTTGGTGGTCGTATTGCTCATAAATCCACCTTTTGGAGGCTACATTCGGAGAAGATACCACCTTTAGGAGGGCTTCCTTAATATCCACCTCTGGAAGGGTGTTTTGGTCGAAGTTCTTGACCTCCTTTAGGTATTCGGGCTCTTTGTAGGGGCGGTCGTAAACGGGGGCTTGGTCTACTATGGCGCTAACGGGAAGGTCTGCAACAAGCTCACCTTTATAGTAGGCTTTAAATCTGTCTCCTTCGGTGGTTTTTCCTACAACAGCCCCCGCAAGGTGCCATTTTTTTGCCACCTTTTCGAGGTAGGGAACAAATTCTTCCTCGGTGACTATCAGCATTCTCTCCTGGCTTTCCGAAAGGAGTATTTCGTAAGGTGTCATGCCCTCCTCACGGAGGGGAACGTTTTCTAGATAGAGTTCAACTCCCAAACCGCTTTTTGCCGCCAGTTCGGAGGCACTTCCCGCCAAACCTGCCGCCCCGAGGTCTTGCATTCCGACTATCGCTTCGGGTTTTTCGCTTAAAACTTCCCATATTGCCTCAATTAGCTTTTTGCCATAAAAAGGGTCGCCTATCTGAACGTTGGGGCGTTTTTCTTCCGCATCCTCTCCGAATTCTGCGGAGGCCATAACCGCACCTTTAATGCCGTCTCTTCCCGTTTCCGAACCGATTAAGAATAGCACCTGACCGGGGCGGGTGGCTCTGGCCCTCTTCATTTTACCCGCGGGAATAACCCCCAGACAGAAGGCGTTCACCAAGGGGTTGGTGGTATAGCTCTCTTCGTAAAAGGTATCGCCTCCGACGGTAGGAACGCCTATAGGGTTTCCGTAGCCGCCGATGCCTTTAACCACCCCTTTGTTTAGTTCTCGGCTTTTGGCGTCTTTTCTTATGTCTCCGAACCTCAAAGAGTCGGTTAAAGCTATCGGGCGGGCTCCCATGGAAAGAATATCCCGAATTATTCCACCAACGCCTGTAGCCGCACCGTGGAAGGGTTCTATATAGGAAGGGTGATTGTGGCTCTCTATTTTGAAGGCCACCCAAACGTTCTCGTCTATTTCAACAACTCCGGCGTTTTCTCCCGGCCCTTGAACAACCCAGGGGGCGGAGGTGGGAAACTTTCTTAGATGTTTCCTCGAAGATTTATAGGAACAGTGTTCACTCCAAAGGGTTCCGAAAATTCCTAGTTCAACCTCGTTAGGTCTCTTTTTTATTAGTTCCAACAAAAGGTTATATTCTTCTTTGGTCAAACCGTGTTCGGAATAATTGGGCTCCGAACCCTCAAAGGGTTTATTTTCCTTTCTGTCCATTAGTAGTATCTATCTTCCAAAAAATTCCTCCAATAGGAAATTTCAAATTAAACGCTCTTGATAGTCTACCTTTATTTGTTCCCCGTTAGTTCTCTGTCCCTTATTCGGGGGTCGTTTAGAGCCAGCAATAGGTCGGCAATTAAGTTTCCCACTATCAACAGAAGGGTTCCTATATAGAGGGTTCCCATAACAAGGAATATATCTTTGGATAGAACAGCATCGAGCATTAGCATACCTATGCCGGGCCAACCGACGATTATTTCGATAATTCCCGCTCCCGAAATTAGATTTGCTATTTCAAACCCCAGCAGGGTTATAAAGGGATTGAGCATGTTCCTGAAAAGGTGTTTTAAAATGACCCGTCGCGGGGCTCCTTTGGCCCTTAGGTAAACCATCAGGGGGGAATTTAAAACTTCCAAAGCCGAACTTCGAACTAACCTTAGTAGGGAAGCCGCCCCCGCAAAACCTAAAACCGTTGCCGGCAGGACAAGGTGCTTTAAATAATCCCAAAATTGCCCAAAGGGTGAAAGTTTCTGATAATCGGGCGAATGCGTTCCTCCCACAGGAAGCCAGCCTGTTTTAACAAAGAAAACCATTAACAAAAAGGCTAGGAAAAAATTGGGTATGGACATAAAGGTGTAGGAAAAAGCGAGGGCAAATCTATCTATCCACTTTCCCCATTTTAGAGGCAAAAGTTGGGTTTTTGAAAGGGCGGCCGTTATACCCAAAACAAGAGCCAAAACCCACGCTATAATTCCCGATGTAATCGACAGTGCCAAAGTGTTGGGAAGCCTTTGGGCTATAAGCTCACTAACGGGCGCGTGGTATTGTAAAGAATAACCAAAGTCAAAAGTTAAGGCATTTTTAAACCATTGGAAAAACTGTATTATCGGGTTTTCATTCAAACCGTAGGCCTCCTGAAGTTGTTTTAAAGTTTCGGGAGAAATAGAGGGGTTCAACTTAAGTTGGTCTAAGATACTTCCCGGCGAAAGTTTAATAATCAAAAAACTCAGAAAGGAAACTCCAAAAAGTATAAAAAACCCTTGGAGGAGCCTTTTTAAAACATACCCCAACATGTTGGATTTTTATTATTGGTCGAACTTGGAAAGGATTTCTTTAAACCTCTTGGTGTTGTCGGCAACCTCTTTCTCGGAGGAAGAGGAAAATATTGCCGAACCTACCACAATCCAGTCGGCTCCGGCTTTTAAAACCTCCTCAACGTTGTTCAGTTTTATTCCTCCGTCAACCTCTATGGCCACTTTGTTCTCTAAGTTAAGTTCCACCAAAAGGTTCTTTAACTTTTCGATTTTCCTTAGAGAGGTAGAAATAAATTTTTGACCTCCAAAGCCGGGGTTTACCGACATTATTAGGACATAATCCACAAAGGGGAGTATTTCCTTTAAAAACTCTACAGGTGTAGCCGGATTTATTACCACCCCCGCAAGGGCGTTCAAGTTTTTAATTAAACTTACCGTTCGGTGGAGATGTTTTTCCGTTTCCCAATGGACGCTTACAGCATTACTTCCATTTTCCACAAAGGAGGGAATATAAAAGGAAGGGTTTTCTATCATCAGGTGGCTATCGATAAAGGTTTCCACACGGCGGGCTACATTACCGACCACCGAAGGGCCAAAGGTTAAATTGGGAACAAAATGGCCGTCCATAATGTCCATATGCAGGCCGTCGGCACCCGCCTTAAGCGTAGCCTCTATTAACGAGCCCAACTTCCAAAAGTCGGCGTTCAGTATGGAGGGCAACAGTTTTTTTTGCATGGAGAAAAATTAAATTCAATTCCTCGGAAAGGTTTTAAGCTATTATCCCCCCTTTTTAAAACCTATTTTTCCCAACGACAATTATTACCTATGACGTCGACAATTTTAATAGCCATCGGACTGGTTGCTCTGTTTTTAGGTTATAAGTTTTACGGTGGGCTTTTGGAGCGGAAAATTGCCCGGCCCGACGACAGCCGACCCACACCAGCCCACGAAAAGTTCGACGGTGTGGATTACGTGCCTGCCAACAAGTGGGTTTTACTTGGACACCATTTTGCCTCCATAGCGGGAGCGGGGCCGATTATAGGGCCTGTATTGGCGGCTAGCCTCTACGGTTGGCTGCCCGCCTTCCTGTGGATAATCTTCGGCGGTATATTTATGGGGGCAGTCCACGACTACCTTACCTTGGTTGCTTCGGTTAGGGAAAAGGGAGCCTCCATAGTTAAAATTGCCGAAAAGAGCATTTCCCCCTTAGCCAAAAATATGTTTTCCATATTCCTATTTGTAGCCCTTTCGCTGGTTGTGGGCGTTTTTGCCGTAGTAACAGCCAAAACCTTTATAAAACAGCCCGAACTTGTGCTTCCCAGCTTCGGCTTAATTCTCGTGGCTATGTTTGTCGGTTTCTTAATCTACCGCGTCGGGTTGAATATTTGGTTGGCCGCCTTGTTGGGATTTTTATCCCTTTTGGCCCTAATATGGTTGGGTTATCAAATACCTATAACCTTAGGTGGTTCTTATAACCCTTCCCACCCCTATTGGTTTGTTTTAAATATTCCCTCCTTAGGGATAGACCCCTTTATTTTGTGGACACTTATATTGTTGGCCTATGCCTTTATAGCTTCGGTTACCCCCGTTTGGGTCTTGCTACAGCCCAGGGACTTTTTGGCAACCTTCCAGCTAATATTCGGTTTGGTTTTGGGGGTTTTTGGGGCTCTGCTTGCGGGTGCCGCCGTTAAAGCCCCGGCGGTGGCTTCCCTCCACTTGGGAGATATGCCTATATGGCCTTTTATGTTCATCATTATTGCCTGCGGTGCAATAAGCGGTTTCCACTCCCTCGTGGCTTCGGGAACAACCTCTAAGCAGTTGGATAAAGAGAGCGATGCTAAATTGGTTGGCTACGGTGGAATGCTCTTAGAAAGTTTGCTTGCGTTGGTTGCCCTTCTATCTGTAACAGCAGGCCTATACTGGCTTTCCAAACCCAACGGGGTCGAAGGTTTTGTTTTTCAAGATTTACTTAAGCAGTCCCCCATACTGGCTTTCGGTTATGGCTACGGTGAGTTGGTATCCCAAGGGCTGCCTTTTATAACCTTCGCCATGGCTTCCTTTTTTGGAATGATGATGCTCAACGCCTTCGTGATGACCACCCTCGACAGTGCCAGCCGAATAAACCGTCTAATCTTTAGCGACCTAACCGGTATTAAAAACAAATATGTAGCATCCTTAGCGGGAATACTTATAGGTGCTCTTTTTGCCCTAACCAACGCATGGACTATTATTTGGCCCGTTTTCGGAAGTGCCAACCAGCTTATAGCCGCCCTAACCCTAATAGTTTTAACAACTTACCTTATAGGGATTAGAAAACCGACCAAATACACCGCGGTGGGTGCGGTATTCATGACCCTAACGACGGTTTCCATATTGATTTACCAAACTGTGACCTTCTTGGCTAATGGAAAAACCCTATTGGCGGCGGTTGCTTTTGTTCTCCTACTGTTGGCTCTGCTAATTTTGAAAGAGTCCTATAAGGTGTTCCGAAATTATTACAACCTACCCGAGATAAAGCTTTCCCAACCTACCAAAGTTTTGCTGGGACTGTTTTTCCTTATGTTGGTTGTTTTTATAGTTTTCCTTCAAAAGGTTTCTCTTTAATCTGTTCTCTTTTTGTGGAATTTTTTGTTAAGTCCTACATCGGTTTCTTTTTTTTAAAACCTGTTTTTGTTTTCGATGGCAAAATAAAAACCAATGATAGGGCCGGAACAAATTATAAAACTCCAAAGTTTGCAATCCAAGGGTTTTGACCAAGAAAAGGAAACTTTTCCCGAGGCTATAGGCCTTTCGGAGGAGGATTTTGGTTTCCTTATAAAGTTGGTGGAGCAGGTAGAGGACGAAAGTAAAACCTGGTCGGAGGCTTTTGAAAAAATTGTCGAGCTCAGTAAATACGCTTCCGACGATGTGGTTAAAGGCGTTCTTTTCTTCCATTTGGGGGCCATGTATGGTAAAAGGGCCACACTCAGGCTAATTGAAGAGGCTGAAAAAACCAAATTCGCCGACGGCTACAAACAGGGATTTTCCGAAGGCTTTAAGGAGGGGGTGGAAAAATCCTTCGAATATGCCGACAAGTTGGAAGAAAGTTATAAAAAACACCTCTTTGAGGCAGGTTTTAAGACGGGAGTGGACAAAAGTATGGAAATCCTGAAGCAAATGCAAAAGATTACCCCCATGTTGGAACAGTTGGAAAATTTGACCCAAAAGTTGGAAAGCATCCAAAAGAATAAACCCGAAGAAGAGGGCGATTAATATTTCCCTTTCCCTTTTGTGGGTATCTTTTATCTTTATGTGCGTATTTTGTAAGATTGTTAATAAAGAACTTCCCGCCAAGGTTGTTTATGAAGACGACCTTATAATGGCTTTTCACGATATTAACCCCCAAAGGAAGGTTCACGTTTTAGTTATTCCCAAAAAGCATATACCTTCGGTAAACGATATAACCCCCGAGGATAAGGAACTGATGGGGCACCTTTGGGTAAAAATTCCCGAAATAGCCAAAAAGTTGGGAATTGCCGAAGACGGTTATAGGGTTATAGTCAATACCGGTAAAAATGGAGGGCAGGAAATTTACCACATCCATTTCCACATTCTCGGCGGCGAACCGGTAGGCCCTATGACTTGCCGAAACAAATAAACTTCTTTTTCCCCTTCTTTTAAAGCAATTTTTCCACCAAAAGGTAGGTTATTATTCCCACCGCCAAAAAGAGGAAACTAACAAGGTGGAACTTCCAAAGGAAACCTTTTAGATTTTTTCTCCTCGAAAGGTAGATTTTGTAGGCTATAAGGTTGGCCATAGAGGCTATTAGGGTTCCAAATCCTCCGACATTTACACCCCAAAGAAGTGCCTTCCACTGGTTGGTAAATTCTGACAAAAACAACGCCGCAGGGACATTGCTCATTATTTGACTTGCCAAGGTGGAATATAAAAACACCTGCGTAGGGTTTTCAAAGTGGATAGTCCATATTCGGGAAAGGTTATCGGTCAATCCAAAGAAGGTTAGAAAGGTCAGCAATAGAAAATAGTCCACCTTTAGGAGTTTTCGGTTAACTATTAAAAGGATAGGTATTAATCCTACCCACAGCGGCAAAATTCTAACTACGGCCAACGCAAAGAGGACAAAGAATAAACCGAAAACTAAAGCTTCTTTCAGGTTAACTTGTATTGTTTTTTCCGGAGGAGGAACTGCGGATTTTTTCCTTCCCAAAGAGGGTAATAGAAATATTCCGAACCACAAAAGCAGGAGCAAACTGAGAGTAGCAACCCCAAAGGGTAATATAACTTCCATAAACTCCCTAAGGGGAATGTGGTAATGGTGAAACAGATAGAGGTTTTGGGGATTTCCGAAGGGGCTTAACGCCGAACCAGCATTGGCGGCGGCCGATTCCAATATTATTAAGAGTTCCAAACGGTCAATATTCAAAAGCAGACTTAAGGGAACAACAACAAACAGGGCCACATCGTTGGTTATAAAGGCCGATATTAAGAATGTAAAAAGTAAAATTTTTAGTTCTATAAATTTTCCCCTTTCAACTTTGTAAGCCAACAACTCCAATAGGCGACATTCTTCCAAACCTTTAACTATTAAGAGGAACACAAATAGGGTAAATAAAACTTTTAAATCTTCGGGTGTATATTCGGGAAACCTACCTATGTAAAGGGAAGATGCTATTAATCCCACCGTGGATAGGGTTAGAAGCCATTCCTCTATAAGTTTTTTTGTTATATTTTCCTTCCATTGTTTGAGGTTTTTTGTTAGCATCTACTTAGGAAGTTAATTTAGGGTTGAGCTTCGGCGGGATTATTTTGAAAGGAACTTTGGAAGGAAAGAAGAGATTAAGAGGTTTCCAATTTTTTGATTTCGTCGGCAACCTTTTTAATAGCCATTTTTAGAATACCCAGTTTTGCTTCGGAAGGTGAAATAAGGCCCAGGACATAGTCTTCACCCAACTGGGTATAGATAATATAGCCATCGGGTGAGTGAAGAACGACTTGGTTTAAGCCCTTTTTGCCCACGTCGCTAACGGTCATCAATCCGGCGGTAAATATGGCCGCTCCCGCTGCCGCAATAGCATCCTCGTCTATACCTTCTTGGAGGTAAGAAACCAGGGGCAAACCTTCACTGTCTGCCAAAATCATACCGTCGAGGTTGTTTTCTCGTGCAACCTCTTTAAATTTTTCCCTCAAGACATTTAATTTGGCAGGTTCTAACATTTTTTATCCTCCCTCTGAATTGTAATAGCAAATTACTCGCCCCTTTCGCCCATAGCTTTAATTTGAGCATTGATAAAAGTTAACAATAAAGGAATTTGCTTCTTTATCTGGGTTTCGGGAATATCTTCGTCCCGTAAATCTTGAGCCAGTCGACTCATCAAATCCAGTAAACCTTTGTAAAACTCCGCGGCCGAGATTTGCCGCTTCCTCCGCTTGTCCTGAAGTTCCTTTAAAAGTTGTTTTAATTCTGCGCTGCTCATAATAACCTCCGTTTTTTGATAAGAGGAAAATTTAGACAATTTTGAATAGAAGAGCTAACAATTCTGCTACCTTTTGCCTATCGGTAGCCACACAGGGAACCACTTTGAGGAATTTTTTTGTCCATTCTTCCCTTCGGAGTTTTTCAAAATTATCCGCCCCTAAGTCAAATTTATTTGCTACCAAAATAGGTTTATGCTCGGGATTAATTTCCTTAAGGAGGTTCAAAATATTTTCCACCCTTTCCCAAGTTTCGGGACGGCTGAGGTCTATCAAATAAAGGATTATCTTGGCATCTTTCCCATAAAGGGTTAGGAATTCCAAATCTTCCACCGAAGGGGGTACAGTCAAAAAACAAAATTTGGAACGGGTTTCATCTTCCCAACATAGGGAACTTAGTCTTTTTAGCTTCATTTCCATCAGTTGGTTCAACAGTTGGGTTTTTCCTGTTTTGGGAGCTCCCCAAATGCTAACTTTGATAGGCAAAAGTTCCATGGTTTTATCCCCGCCCCACAAATTTTATTTTAAAAAAAAAAAAAAAAAATGGTAGATTTTAATCATAAAGAGAAAAAATAATAAAACCAATTAGAAAATAAATCTGTAAAATAAAAAACAAAGAAGGTTCCTTGGCAAGAAATAGGGGTGCTTTTTGGAGGAAGGCCTGCGTAAGTTTAAGCGGGATGGTGACTCAACCTTAAGGCATACAGGGTATGTGTAAATTTCTTTTTAAAAAGCCTGCTTAATGCGGGAAATCCTGTGGGACAAGAGAGGGCCTACGAAAGCTTTCGGCCACGCATACGTTCCTCAAGCCTGCTTAAAGCGGGATGGCGATTTAAGGAGAGCTCATAAAAGGTCGGTTTTTTCGTTTATTTCATCTATTTACATTCAAGGCCTGCAGAAGCGGGATGGCGACTCAACCAGCCGCCGGAAGAGTATCACGTCCACCAGCTCATTGGGTTCTGCAATTCCGGCAATTTGTTTCAATGCCTGCTAAAGCGGGATTTTTCTAAAATTTCGGAACAGCAAAAGAGGATTAGAAATAAAGGTCGGAAGATTATTTAAGTTTGCGAAGGCTTTTATCAACCGCAAAGCCCCTGCCCGATTTAATAGCTTCCTCTATAAAGTTCACGAAATATAGAACGTGGGGGTTGTTTCCCAATTCTTGTTTAATTTCTTCCAAAGTTTGCCTAACGGGCTTTTTAGAGGTAAAAAGACGCCTATAGGCCTTCTTTAGTAGGGAAATATCTTCGGGGGAAAAGTTATTTCTTTTAAGGGCGACAATGTTTAAGCCCTTAAGCTCTACATGGTGGCCGGCGGCACGGGTGTAGGGTGGAACATCCTTATTGACACCGCTAAGTCCGCCAACCATAGCGTAAGCCCCCACACGGCACCACTGTTGAATGGCGGCCAACCCGCCTATAAAAGCATGGTGCTCTATAACCGAATGCCCCCCCATGGTGGCGGCGTTGGCCATAATAACATGGTCGCCGACCTCACAGTCGTGGGCTACGTGGCAGTAGGCCATCAAAAAGCAGTTATTGCCTATTTTGGTTATTCCCTTATCAAAGTCGGTTCCTCGGTTTACCGTAACAAATTCCCTTAATATGGTGTTATCGCCGATTATTACCTTCCCGTTTATCCCTTCATCCCTTAAATGTTGGGGAGCATTTCCTATAACAGCCCCGTCGTGGATTTGGCAATTTCTTCCTATTTCCACATTGTGGTATATGGAGACCCTAGCCCCTATTTTGGTATTGTCTCCGATTTTTATATCCCCTTTAAGGATACTGTAAGGCCCTATTTCTACACCCTCGCCGAGTTGAACATTTCCTTCCACAATAGCCGTTGGATGAATTTTCGCCATGTTAGGGAGAAAACATTATTAATAACAAACTACTTGTAGGGACACTATGGAAAAGCTCCTTTTGGTGGACGGAGGAAACACAACCCTTAAAGTTTGTTTAACCCCTTTGGATACCTTTAAACCTACCGACGTTGAAATAATTCCCTACAATTCTCTCCACCGTTTGGAAAAATACAAAGAGATAAACCTTAAAGTGGTTTCCACCGTAAAACCTTCCACTTTGGGAGAGATAAAAAAATTTTTAAAAAACCCTTACGTGATAAAACTTAAAGACACTTTGCCCCTGATAGGTGTTGATTACCGAACTCCCCACACATTGGGAATAGATAGGGTCGTTTCTGCCATCGGTGGGTTATATTACAACCGTAGTTTTATAAAGGTCTCTTTTGGCACGGCCACCGTTGTTGATGTTGTAATAAATAAAACCTTTCAAGGTGGGGCAATTTTTCCGGGATGGGAAAAGTCCATCCTCTGTTTGGCGGCTCATACCGACCTACTACCCAAGGTGGAAATAGAAAAAAAGCCTCCTTTGGTCGGTAAAGATACAAAAAGCTGTATCCAATCGGGGGTTTTTTATTCCCAAGTTTTTACCGTTAAAGGTTTTATAGAAAAGCTCCAAAAGCAGTTAAACATAAAAACGGTTCTCCTAACGGGAGGTGCTGCCGGTCTGTTTAAGGAATTCTTCCCTTCGGCGGTTTTTGACCCTTACCTTACCTTTAGAGGGCTATATGAAATAGCAAAAACATTAAAAGGAAGAAAATAGAAAACCTACTTTAGGAAATCGTCGATGGTAAAGAGCGAGTAGAGTTTTAACCCTTCCTTTTCAATATTTTCACGGCCGCCCTCGTTGCGGTCTACAATACAGCAAACGGCAACCACTTCCAAACCCGCTTCGCGGCAAGCTTTAACAGCTTTTAGCGATGAACCCGCGGTTGTAACCACATCCTCAACCACCACAACTTTTTCGCCCTCTTGGAGATTTCCCTCTATTTGTCTACCCGTTCCGTGTTTCTTGGGTTCTTTACGGACAACAAAGGGTTTTATAGGCTCTCCTTTTTGGTAGGATATAAGGGCCGTTGCGTAGGCTATGGGGTCGGCCCCCAAGGTAAGCCCACCGACCGCCGAAACCCCGAAGGGCTTTATTAATTCATACATAAGATTACCGACCAAATAACCGCCTTCGGGGTCGAGGGTAACCTTCTTTAGGTCGAGATAATAACGGCTAAGCTTTCCCGAAGAGAGTTTAAAAATAGGCTCGTCGGCGATTTTTAGGCTTCTTTCCTTTATAAGCTCATATAAGCGTTGGCGTAGTTGCTGCATTTACTTTTAGCATTTTAAGAGGCAAAAAGGGGCTTTAAGAGGGAGGCATAAGCTCCCGCAGAAGTTTTAATATTTCTTCGTTGGTAGGTTTGCCCCTCCTTTTTCGGTATTCTTTGTAAACCTCCACAGGGTCGTAAATATTTAGTTTGGAACTATTTTTGGTTGGAGTGTTAAAGAAATCCCTTTTTTGGTTTTTTAACCTCATGGTTACCTTTAAAAGGTTGTCTCCGAAAATTCTTTCCACCGTATGTTTTTTTAAATGAAATTCGGCCGGGGTATCGACCTCAATTTCTACCCAAACGTAGGTGTCGGGTTTTTTATATTGGCTAAGGAAGGTTTCATTTTGTTCTTTCGTCCAAAGGAGCTTTAACAGTTTTCTTTTTAGGGAAAGCTTTATTTTTTCCACTTCCACCTTTTGGTAGGAGTCGGGATTTAACCTTATGTAGTTGAAATATTTATCCTGGCCGCTTTCGCCGAAATCCAACTGGTAAAGGGAACCTGTATAGTAGGTCTCGGTGGGAGCTTGCTCCAATTTCTGCCAGCGGTGAACGTGTCCCAAAGCAACGTAATCAAAAATATCGGGTATGTAGTTTTGAGGAATGGCGTAAGCTTGGGAAACGGTAACTTCCTTTTCGGTGTTTCCTATCTTTACCCCTTCAAAGTAGAGGTGGGCCATTAAGACCTTTAGGGGGAAATCTTTAACCTTTTGGGCCCCGTAATGGAGAACCTTCTTAATTTTTTCCGCATATTGGATTTTGGCTTTGTCGCTATCCTCTTCAAGGTGGGTTATAGCCCGTTCGCTCAGGAAGGGAACTAAAACAAAGGCTATACCTTTTTCGGGAAGGGGACAAACAAAATCCACCTTTCGGAAGGCGGAATAAATTTTTATCCCGAAGTGGTTTGCCCAAGGAATAAAGGAACTTAGATAGGAAGCACTATCGTGGTTTCCCCCTATAAGGATAACCTTTGTAGGTATTTGGGACACTTTAACCAAAAATTCGGTTATAAGCTGTTGGCTTTCGGGGTCGGGCCGTTTTTTGTCAAAAATATCCCCCGCAATGAGGAGAATATCGACCTTTTCCTCCTTTAGGAAGGTATAAACCTGTTCCAAAGAATGGAGTAAATCCTCGTTCCTATTAAGGAGGCGGGTGTTGGTTTTACCCGCATGGAGGTCGGCAATATGAACCAACTTAACCACCATTGGGATACTTAAATAACTCCAATGTTGGATAAAAAGATGCTCGAAAACCACAAGGCCTTTATTTATCTTGGAGGAAAACTTAAGCCGGTTAAAAAACCTTCGATAGTTCCTATAGAGGATTTGGTAGGTATAGACCGCCAAAAGGAGCTTTTATTAAAAAATACCCGTGCCTTTGTGGAAGGTAAACCTGTAAACGATGTCCTCCTTTGGGGAAAGAGGGGAACGGGAAAAAGCTCCCTTGTTAGGGCTATGCTGGGGTTGTTCGATAACCTAAGGTTGTTGCAAATAGATAAGGACGAGGTTGGTTTCCTTTTTGATTTTTTCGACCAAGCGGAGGAGTTTCCCCAATATAAGTTCCTTGTATTGATAGACGATTTAACAATAACAACCGAGGAAGGGAAGGTTATAAGACTTTTGAAAACCCTGTTGGACGGTTCGGTTTTAGAAAGACCTCAAAATGTGGTTATCTATACTACCTCCAACAGGAAAAATTTGGCCCCCGATACCTACCTTGAAAGGGACTATAAATTCCCCAAGGAGGAGATAGAAGAACGCTTTTCCTTGGTCGACCGCTTTGGTTTAAAAATCGGTTTTGTGGACTTTAGCCCCGCCGACTACCTTAGGGCGGTGGAAATTTATTGCCAAAAATTTGGTTTGCCCTTTAATGAAAATCTAAAAAAGGAAGCCCTAAAATTTGCAGCCGAAAAAGAGCTCAGCGGACGGACGGCTTTACAGTTCGTTAAGTTTGCACTAATTAATATGTCAAACTCTTGACCCTAAAAAAAGGGACACTTATAATTCCAAAGTATGGACTACGGAGCATGGATAGTAGCGATAGTAATGGGAATTCTAATCGGCGGTCTTACCGTGGTGCTTTGGAAGCTAGGAACGGGCGATTCTTCCACCTAAAAAATCCCTTCTTTTATAGTTTTCCTTTATGTCGGCTCCTCAAATTCTAAAGGAAATCTTTTTAGGAAACCATCAATTTGTTCAAGCCTGCGGAAAAGAATTCTTCGAGAGCCACATAGAGGAACAAAATCCTCTAATAACCCTTGTAACCTGCTCCGATTCAAGGGTTCAACCTTCCATTGATTTTTCTGGAAAGTTCTTTAAAATTTCTAAACTTGTAGAGGGTGGGTATTGGGCTCTACGAAACCCTATAAAGGCTAAAAACATCGGGTGTGGCTTAGAGCCACCCCGTAGGAGGGACAGGCACGCCCCACCGCCCATTTTGGGTGGTGATAGCTCAGCCTCTTATTGAGGTTGAGAAACCCTCTGCTAAAAAATATTTTTCTTTAAACCGAATTGGACACACGGGAACCTTAGACCCTTAGCAGAGGGAGTGTCATTAAGCGTTAATCCCTCCCCTTTAGGGGAGGGTTAATGGTTAAAATCTTTCAAAATTAGGTTTCTCCTTTTGTATCAAAACCTTTAAGGGAAAAGCTAAACATTTTGTTAAAACTCAGAGGGTAAAATTTCCAACTCCTACTATGGAGACTCTTATAGCCTTTCTGGTATTTATCGGCATCCTTGTTTTGGTTCACGAGTTCGGCCACTTTATTATTGCCAAAGCCTTCGGTGTAAAGGTGGAAGTTTTTTCTATAGGCTTTGGCCCTCCCATTTTGCGTAAAAAAATAGGCGAGACCGTTTACCAAATAGCCCTTTTACCATTGGGCGGTTATGTAAAGCTCTACGGCGAAAACGAGGAGGACGAAACCGCCCGCAAAGACCCCCGCTCTTTTTATGCTAAACCCCCGTGGCAGAGAATACTTATAGCCTTCGGAGGGCCTCTGTTTAACTTTCTGTTTGCGGTCTTAGTTTTCTGGATAGTCTTTATGCTCCCGCACAAGGTACCCGCCTATTTGGAGCAACCTCCCACGGTCGGTTATGTTCAGCCCCACAGTCTGGCCGAAAAAATAGGTATCCGCGAGGGGGACACGATAGTAGCAATAAACGGAAAAGCGGTAAAGGATTGGCAACAACTTTCGGAACTTCTACAGGAAAATGTGAATTCCCAAGTGGTAATTACAGTCAAAAGAGACCACCAAGAGGTAAACCTTAAAGTTCAACTTCCTATAGAGGTTGTTAAAAAAGGTTTGGGAATTTCCCCCTATATACCTCCCGTTGTTGGAAAGGTTATCAAAGGATTTCCCGCCGACCAGGTAGGGCTAAAAGAGGGAGACCGAATATTGGAAATAAACGGCCATAAGGTCTATTCTTGGGAGGATATAACCCACTTTATGAACACCGAAAAGGGACAAGTAATAAACCTAACCGTCGAAAGGAATGGGAAAATCCTCCACTTTACGATTGTTCCAAAAGAATACCAAGGAAGGTATCTAATAGGAATAGCCCCCAAAGTGGAATATGTAGAAATTTCCTATGACCCTATAACGGCCTTTAAACTGGCTGTAGAGAAAACTTGGTTGCTCATTGTTCTAACAGTAAAGGCTATTTGGGGCTTAATAACAGGAACTATTTCGGTTAAAACTTTGGGGGGCCCTCTGGCTATCGCCGGTTTTGCTTCAGAAGCGGCCAAAGCCGGTTTGGTGGTTTACTTTACCGCCATGGCAACCCTTTCGGTTCAGTTGGGCCTATTTAACCTTATACCCCTTCCCTTGTTGGACGGAGGTTTAATTCTTCTATTCCTTCTGGAGTGGATTTATGGAAAACCCCTTCCCAAATGGTTCAAAGAATGGTGGATTAAAATAGGGCTGGCAATAATATTAACCCTGATGGCTTTTATAATAGGTCAAGACCTTTGGCGTTTTCTCACCACCGGCCAGCTTACTCCTTCCCCTTAACTTTTTCCGTCTTTAAAAACTTCAGGAGGTTTTAAATGGGCTCCCAAAGCGGGAACTTAGAAAAAAATGTCCAATCGGAGTTAATAAGAAAACGCTCCAAAATTTTCCGTATTCAGGACTTTATATTCGAAAAGTTCCTCTGGTTGTTGGCGGTAGGTTTTATCCTGGTGTTGGCTTCTATCTTTATAGTCCTTTATTGGCAAAGTAAACCGGTTTTTGAGGAAGTAGGTATTTTGAAATTCATCTTCGGAACCAAATGGAACCCCGACGAGGGCTTATATGGAGCTTTACCCCACATTTACGGGACTTTGGTAACCACCACCTTAGCAATATTGATAGCGACCCCCTTGGGTTTCGGTATTGCGATATTTTTGGTGGAACTGTGCCCTCCGAAGTTGCGGGATTTTATTGGAACCCTTGTCGAAATGTTGGCCGCTATACCGTCGATAATCTACGGAATATGGGGGCTATATATTTTTGCCCCGCTTATGAGCAAATACGTTGAACCAACCCTGCACGCCATATTTAAGGACGTTCCTATACTCAACGAGCTTTTTAACGGTTACATGTTTGGAACCGACTTTTTTACCGCCGGCGTGGTATTGGCCTTTATGATAACCCCCTTCATAGCTGCCGTAACAAGAGATGCTTTAAATGTTGTGCCTCCTGTATTAAAAGAGTCGGCCTACGGTCTGGGGGCTACCAAGACCGAGGTAATCATTAAGGTGATGTTCCCCTTCGCCAAGTTGGCCATTGTCGGCTCGGTTATATTGGCCTTGGGGCGTGCCTTGGGCGAAACCATGGCGGTCACCTTTGTTATAGGAAATATCCCCAATATAACCCCCCACCTCTTTGACCCCGGAACAACAATAACCTCCACCTTGGCCAACGAATTTATGGAGGTTGCGGGAAAATTGGATTACGCCGCTTTGCTCGGTCTGGCTTTTATCCTATTTGTGGTCGATTTTCTAATCCTTTGGGTGGCAAAATCGATTTTCCTACAAAAAGCCCAAAGGTATAAGCTGTAATCTTTTCATTATTCCCTTTTTCGGTTCTCTTTTAAAACTCTTATCTACCAACTTTAGGTTGTTATTAATTTTTACCTTTTTAGGTTTTAATTTTTCTTGACCTTCCTCAAACTGGAAATTAACACAATTATTTTTCTATATTTAATGTCCAGTTTTTAAAAATTCCCGAGTTGAAGTATAATTTTGCTTGTATCGGTTGACATTTAAATATGATATTTATTCTAAATTAGAATTTGTATTGCCATTAAATACAAAACCACACTTGAAAATTTCTTGACATTCCATTCGAAAATTACCGAGGTTGTAGTAAATGGGATTTGCCCTTTAAAGGTTGATGATTAAAATGGGACAAATGTAATTCTAAAAATTAGGAACATCCTAAGGTTGAAAAATTCCCAAAAAGGGTTTATATTTAAAAATTTAGAGCAGAAGGCCGGAGGGGTGGCCGAGAGGCCGAAGGCGGCTGCTTGCTAAGCAGTTGAGCGGGTTTACGCCCGCTCCGTGGGTTCGAATCCCACCCCCTCCGCCATTTAGAAAAATCCTTTAAATCGCCCCGCGGGGGGCTAGGGTGAACCCCCCCAGGCCCGAAAGGGAGCAAGGGTAAGCCCGATGCCCCCGCGCGGGGTTTTAAATCTAAACCTCAATAAGTTCCTTCAAACAGTTCAACCAATCGGTGGATAAATAAGGAATAGGAACCCTTTTAAAGGTTTTAAAGCCCAAATCTTTGGCCAACTGTCGGTATTGGATATCTATTTCATAAAGGGTTTCCGAATTTTCGGCGGTGAAACTTATAGGGAGAACAATAAGATGTTTAACCCCCTTTTTGGAGAGATTAATAATAACCTCCTCGGTGGAAGGTTCTAACCACGAAATGGGGCCGACTTTGCTTTGGTAACCGATTGAGTAAGAAAGATTAAAACCTTCCATTATAAGTTCAACACTTTCTTTTACCTGCTGTGGGTAGGGGTCACCCTTTTTAACCAAGTAGAGGGGCAAACTGTGGGCGGAAAATAGAATTAAAGGTTCCTCCGAAGGGTTCTGTTTATAAAATTCCTCCAAAGTTTTTTTTAAAGCCTTTTTCCAACCTTCAATAAAAAGGGGGCAGTTATAAAAAGGCCGCGTTAAGGTAATTTGGTTTTCCAAACGGTGGTCTTTAATCAACCTTTCAATAGACCCGTAGGTGGAAAAGGAGTAGTGGGGAAACATAGGAAGGACTACCAACCTTTTATATTTCTTCCGTAGTTGGGAATAGTTTTTCAAATATTCTTCCAAAAGGGGGTGGGAATACCTCATAGCAACCCTAAAGTGGAAGGTAGAACCCAACATTTCTTGGAGTTTGTTAGCCTGTTCTTGGGTTTGGGATATTAAAGGACTTTTTCCGCCCAAGGTTTGGAGTATTTGAAAAGTTTCCCTACTACGGACGTGGGAAACAATAAAACCTAAAATGGTTCGAAGAAATTTAGGAAGAGGAAACACCGCAGGGTCGGAAAATAATCTCCTAAGGTAGGGTTTAATTTCTTTCTCCGAGGTGGGGCCTCCGTAGTTGGTCAACAAAACCAAGGTTGGTAGGTCGGTCATTCTATAAAGAAATAAAGGAAGAAGAAATTAGGAAGTTCCAAAGAACTCGCCCAATTTTTTCCAAAATCTTTGGAAGAAGCTTTCTTTCTTCTCCTCAAAGTGTTGGGTTACCTTTGTGCAAACATCGGCTTTGAATACCTCTTCCACCCTTTTGTCGATTTTTCTAACGTGGTGGAAATCTATATCCAAGTGGGGTTTCTTTTCTTTCATAACTTCCAATATGAGGTCTCTAAATTCCAACAAGCCGGGTAAAGGTTTAGGAACTTCCCAGACTTCGGCACCCCTTTCGCGGAACTTATTTATCAAAGGGGTGGGGTCAACCCCGTAAACTTCCTCGGGCAGAGCTAAACGGTTTATTTGGCCGGTGGCGTAAATCCAATCCACAAAGTGCTGTAGTTTTTTAACACCGGGGTAATCTTTAAATCCGTATTCGGCCGCTATACCCCGCACATTCTGAATATCCTCGGCGGGACGGACGCCTTTGGGGCATACATAGATACATTTCTGACATTGGACGCAACTCCAAATGTCCCCCACCTCCATAGCCTTTTTAACCATTTCCTTTTTGTGTTCCTCGTCGTTGCGGCTGTCGAGAACGTAGCGGTATACCCTCGAAAAGGCGTAGGGGCCGGCGTATTTGGGGTCGTCCATTACCGCTTCGCAACTTCCGTAGCAGGCAAAACAGAGTATGCAGTTGGTGGGGCGTTCGTATTGTTTAACCTCTTCGGGAGGAACTCTATATTCCTTTTCGGGAATTGGCTTTTTGGGCTCCAACCATGTGCCAAGCTCTTTGAGGCTGTTAAAGGCGGGGTCGTGGTCTACAACCAGGTCTTTTATAACGGGCAAAAAGTTTATAGGCTCCACCACTATAGGGCGGCCTTGGGAGTTTTCTACCAAATTTTTAAAGGGAGTTTTACAGGCCAATCGGGAGATTCCGTTAACTTTCATTGCACAGGAGCCGCACACGGCACTGCGGCAGAAAAATCTAAAGCTAAGGGAGGGGTCTAAATTTTCTTGAATGTAGAAGAGAGCGTCCAACAAAGTTTGGGCTTTGTCCAGGGGAACTTCATATTCTCGATAATAGGGTTCTTTATCTACCTCGGGGTTGTATCTATAAATTTTCAAAACTGCCTTTTCTTGGTTCATAGTAAAACCTCCTTCAAAAGTGTTGAAAAAAGAAAAACCCTTTAAAGGGAGCTTAATATTTCCTTTCCTGCGGTTGCCATTTGGTTATTACAACCTCTTTCCAACCGTGGGATAGGGAACCGTCTTCGTTTTTCCTAACTATGGAGTGTTTTAAGAAGTTTTCGTCGTCCCTTTGGGGGTAATCCAAACGGTAGTGGGCACCGCGGGATTCTTTTCTTTCTATTGCACAGAGGGCGGTAACTTCGGCCAAGTCGAGTAGATTTAAAAATTCCAAGGTTTGGATTAGGTTTACATTGAACCTTTTGGAGGTATCTACAACCGCCAACCCTTTTTGGGCTCTCTCTTTTAATTCCCTAATTTGGTTTAGGGCCTCAACCATGGGTTTTTCTTCGCGGAATATTCCCACTTTGGAGGCCATAATGTCGCCCATCTCTTTGCGGAGTTTGGCAAGGTTTTCTTTGGCTTCCTTGTTCATTAGGGATTTGATAAATTCTTCCTCTTTCTTTACATACTCACTACCTTCGGTGGGAAGGTGCTCTACGCCGGCCACATACTCGGCGGCGTGCTCGGCGGCTATTTTTCCGAATACGAGGATATCCAACAGAGAGTTTCCTCCGAGGCGGTTTGCTCCGTGAACCGATATGCAGGCGGCCTCTCCCGCGGCGTAAAGACCTTTAAGGGAGGTTTGTCCGTATTTGTCGGTGTCTATACCTCCCATGGAGTAGTGGGCGGTGGGTCTTATGGGAATGGGTTCTTTTACGGGGTCGACGCCTTCGTAAACGCGGGCGTGTTCTACCGTTTGGGGAAGTCTTTCCATCAATTTCTTTTCACCTAAGTGGCGAAGGTCAAGACATATATAGTCTCCTTCGGGGCCGCAACCTCGGCCTTCCAATATTTCCCTTTCAATGGAGCGGGCAACAATGTCCCTCGGGGCCAACTCCATTTTTTCGGGGGCGTATTTTTTCATAAACCTTTCGCCGTCCTTGTTTATCAGATAACCGCCTTCACCCCTTGCTCCCTCGGTTATTAGGATTCCCGTTTTCCTAAGGCCGGTGGGGTGAAATTGAACAAATTCCATATCTTTTAGGGGTAAGCCCGCCCTAAGAACGGCGGCCGTTCCGTCCCCCGTATTTCCCAAGGCGTTGGATGTTCTATTCCAATACATTCTTGCGTGGCCGCCGGTTGCTAAAATAACCGCTTTTGCTTTTATAAAGTGGACTCCTCCGTTTCTAATATCCCAGGCGGTAACTCCTAAAACCCTTTCCCCGTTGTGGATTATGTTGAGTAAAAACCATTCATTGAGAAATTCCACCCCTTGCTTTAGGGCTTGGTCAAAGAGGGTATGGAGGATTACCAAACCGGTGCGGTCGGCGGCATAACAGGTTCGGGGAAAAGATGCTCCTCCGAAGGGTCTTTGGGCTATTCTTCCGTCCTCAAGGCGGGAAAAAGGAACTCCACGGTGCTCTATATCGTAGATTATTTGAGGCCCCAATTGGGTCATTATTTCCACAGCATCTTGGTCGGCCAGATAGTCGGAACCTTTAACGGTGTCGAAGGCGTGCTTTTCGGGATTGTCGGGTGCTACATTTCCCAAGGCGGCGTTAATCCCTCCCTCGGCGGCTCCGGTGTGGGAACGGGTGGGGTAAACTTTTGTCATAACTCCCACTTTTAGGTTAGGGTTTTGGGAGGCCCACAGGGCGGCGTATAAACCTGCTCCGCCTGCTCCCACGATAAGGATGTCGTATTCCAACATTGGTAAAATCCCTCCAAAGGGTTTTTAGTTCAATTTTCCTTTTTAAGGAGTTTTTCTATAAATACCCCGCGGGAGGTTTATTTTCCCGCTAAGGGAGAATGCGGCTATAGTATAAAAAGACCTTTTCAATGTAAGCAATGGTTAATATTCCTAAAAAGGAAAGAAGAAAAATCAAACTTCTCGCAAAGGAATCACTAATTTTCCTGACTTTTTGGGTTTTATCCACTTTTGAAGAACCTAAAAGTGGAACAAGAAAAGAATAAAGCTTTTTAGGGAATCTTTTGAAGAAGGTTAGATAGTTCCAACTTCGGAAGTTTTAAAGGAATATTCGGCAACCTTTTCGGTGTAATCGTCAAACCAATAGGCGTTGGGGTTTCTTTTGAAGACTAAGAATTTTCCGGCGTTTTCCTCGTCGGCGGCACGGTGGTATTTGAAATAGATATGTTCGTCGTCCATGCCCACCACCTCTATTTTTCCCGTGGCATGAGACATTACCAACTTAGCCCTCTCGGCCAGGCCGGAAATACCTATTTTTGCCTGCTCAAAAATGGTTAAAGCTTCCTCTACCGGAATGGCAAATGCCTTATTTCCTTTAACAGGTCTATTTATGAATACATAGTAGGGTGGAATTCCTATAAAGGATAGTTTTTCAAATAGTTCCCTCAAAGTGGAGGGATTGTCGTTTACACCCCTCAAAAGGGGGGTTTGGTTGGTTAAAATTGCCCCGGCTTTGATTAGCTTATCCACCGCCTCTATTGTTTCAGGGGAAATTTCCCTAGGGTGGTTAAAGTCGTTCATTATGTAAATCCTTCGGTCGGGTAGGGAATATTTTTCTATCATTTTGAGGAAATCGGGGTCTTCCAATACCCTTTGGGGATAGTAAGCCAAGGATTTGGTTCCTATACGGATTATTTTGACGTGGGGAATTTGTCTTAGGCGGGCTATCACCTCTTCCAACTTTTCGGTGGGTAAAACTAAGGGGTCACCGCCCGTTAGTAGAACGTTGTTTATCTCGGGATGTTCCTCAATGTATCTGAAAGCTTGCTCTAAGTCCAGCAATATATCTTTTCCGCTAACGTCCTTTTCTTTGATAAACAGCCTTTTTCTAAAACAGAACCTGCAAAAGCCCAAGCAGGTTGGAGCTATCAAGAATAGGGCCGTGTCTTTATACTTATGCTGTAAACCGGGCGCTACTGTATATTTCTTTTCGTTGGAAGGGTCTAAATAGCCCCACTCTTGAAGCTCCTCTTCGAAGGGAACGGCGATTCTTCTTAACGGGTCGTTGGGATTATTCCAATCTATTAGTTTCATGTAGTGGCTTGTAAGCCTCATAGGAAAAAATTCGGTAACCTTTTTGATTTTTTTCTTTTCTTCCTCCGAAAGAGGCAGTTTTTCTACGTCTGTAATCCATTCTATGCGCGGCATTTAGCACCTCCTAAAGTTTTTTGAGAATAAACCCGCGAAGGGGAAATAAAAATGTGTTAAAAACCTTCGGCGGGTTTTAATTTTATGTTAGGTAGCTAAGGAAGTTTTATCTATGAGCCATTAACTACCTTTGGTAATTTAAATATAAAATTCCTAAAAGGGTTAAAAAGAATATGGAGATTTTCCAAAAAAGAAGTTTCTTTCCTTTTATTCCTCGGTATGTTAACGCAATAGAAACCGTTCGGGTGAATAAGTAAGAAACAAGAGTTGCCAAAAATAGTAAAAGGGTAGTTTTTATGTTTTCCATTAAAACTTTATAGGTATTTGTATTTTCCAAAAATTAGTCCCCAGTTTCGGGACATAGCGGGAGGTGGGGGGAAATAACGGGACACGGAAACCCGCATCAGACAAAGGTTTCCGAAACTGCAATTTTTTGAAAAGGGGTGGGGACCAATTTTTTGGAAAGTCTAACAGACCGCCGAAAAAGTTTCCACAAAATTAGTCCCCACCTTAGAGGTTTGGAAAAGCTTGAAATTCAATGGTTTCCGAAACAGGGATTTTGAGGAGAAAGGTTTCCAAAAATTGGGCCTCACAGAGAGGGACAAATGAGGATTGTGCAAAGAGAGGCAGGGGGGATTATTTGAGCTTTTTTCTCAACCGTGCAACTGCCAGTTCAATAATCAAGTTAATAGCCCAGTCTGCTACATCGTCTAGTGCTTTCCGCACTTCATCATAAACCCTTTGTCGTTTTTCGTAACCTGGAAGGTTTTCCCGGTCATAATCTTCAACTTTTCGGACTATAAGGTCTATGTAGCGGTCATCTAGTCCGGTTAGCTGGCGAGCTAGCCACCACATAACAGTTTCAATGGGTATAAGCTTCAAAAGCCAGGTCATTTTTCCACCTCCTTTTTGGGTTTTTGGTAACGGGTCCACCCGAAGAGGCGGACCGCAACGTAAAAGAGATACGCCTTCCAGCGTGGTATCCCTAGAACTAGAAGCCCTTCGAGGAAAATCCTGTCTGCGGTTTTTCTGTCCACCTCACCGGTGTGGTAAAGGTAATCGTGGACAACCGCCGCTTTGTTGAATTTGTCCCGCCAGCGGATAAAGGGGAGGGCTAGTAAAGGCTTTGGAATAGAGGCGAAATCAGTCTCAAACCCTGCGGGGACGGTAAAAATCTTTCTTTCACCCAAAAGGTCTGTGTAGTATTCGAAATCTTCTTCCAGTTTCCATCTTTTTCCGTTCGGTTCTAAAGAAACTACCAATTTACGGGTAAAGGAACTCATTAGTCCCTACCTCCCGGCGGAAGAGGAAATTGAATAGAAGCCATTAGTCGGTCTATTTCCTCTATAGAGGTAGCTTTCAATATAGCCTCTTCCAGTTCCTCCTCTTTTTCCCAAACCTCTTCTGCCCAGTAAATAAGGTTTGCGACCTCGGCTGCCTCCGCAAAAAGAGGAAGGAACTTTTCTATTTCTTCTTGGGTAAAGCTCTTTTCTTCCAAATCCTTTTGGAGGTCTTCGATGGTATATTGCCCCGCAAGGTAGAGGGCTATTTTCTCCCTTATTTGGGTTAGGGTTATATCGTCCAATTTGGGTTTCAGGAAATATAAGATGCGCGTTTCAGTATCTAATGCGGAGTTTTGAAGTTCGCTAAGGGCCTCCTCGTACGTGTTGCCCCAATCCAACTTTCTGAGAATCTTTGTTATATAGTCTTTAGTTTTTTGGTTTAGCTTTCTTATTTGGGTTTCTTTTTCCTCTTTTAATACATCATCGTCAGTTTTCTCTCTCCAACCTTTTCCTTCTTCCCATACTTTGTTGGTTGTGTCAATAAGTTCTCCATCTATGTAAACCAGTTTTGGGTTTGTTATTAGCTGTTTCCAAACTGCTTCTTCTATTTCTATTGCTTCTGCTGGAATCTCTTTGTGTATATCTGGGCTAAAAAAGGCTTTCGGAAATCCTTTTTTGTCAAAAACAGCAAAGATTTTCATTTTGCCCCCCCTTAGCTTAGTAACCAATGGCTACAAAGTGAATTCCAGTAGCTGGAGGTATTACATTGTGTCGAGGGTCGTATGACCAAAACTCTATTTGCGA
>Ga0256838_1000111_pt1 | contig 57988 bp, 48 predicted proteins | sample 4571419metaG_FD_185978 | JGI IMG/M metagenome (GOLD analysis project Ga0256838, IMG submission 185978) | Hydrothermal vent microbial communities from Guaymas Basin, Mexico - 4571-419 | ecosystem: Environmental > Aquatic > Marine > Hydrothermal vents | place: Mexico: Guaymas Basin | collected... | reverse complement strand
TTTTTTCATTAAATAGGTTTACCATGTCTTCTTGCGACGAGGTGGATGCCGTTTGAGACAAACCGTCTGTAAGCTGGTTTGCCGTTTTATCTTCTGTTTTCTCATAATTTTCTATAGGTGAGTTATCTTCTTGTGATGGCTTATCCACTTTTTGATGTTCTTCTGATGACTCTTCAGCATATTCTGGTTCTTGGCTTGTTTGAACTTCGTTTACTGTGTCGGGGGTTGTCTCTTCATTGGGTTTTTCGGAAATAGTTGTATTTTCTGGTATATTCTCCTCCTGATGCATGCCAACTTTCTCTATATGGCTGATAATGGTTTCCGTAGTTTTCTTCAGCATTTCATCGGTTGGCTGTGTTTTTTTGCTGTTTCCTTTGTTTTTAAGAGTTTTTGTTTTCTCTGATATTCTCTTAAGGGCTTGCTTGAATTTTGGGATGAGATTTGACCATATGGAAGAGACTTCATGGGCTATGTTATTGATAACCTCTTTCACCTTGTTGGTTTTATGAGAGGTTTCCTCTGTAGTTTGTACCTTAGATAGTGCGGTTTCCTCGTTGTGGGACACATGTGGTTGTTTGGAAATATTTTCCTCTTCTGATTCGGTTTTTTCCTGATGTTCGGCAGTTTCTTCCTGCCTTTGAGGTTCTTCTGCTTCTTCTTGTACCGCTTTGGTTTCTTCAGGTTGTGGGACTTTTGCTGTTTCTTCTTCTACAGCGGGCTCATGTTCATTATTTTCTTCATTGATAGGTTGCGAGGCATCTGTTTCCTCTTCTTGAGATGGTGCTTTTTTCTTTAGTTTAGATAGTAGGCTGCCAATGCTTCCAAAAACAAGTAGGGTAGGAAAATGAATGATTTTTGTCCAGAGTGTTTTTATTCGTGGCACTAAGAAAATAAGAAGTAGCAGTATTAGTGAGATGACTATGACAGCTATGAGGCCCATTTTGAAGTATGTGAGCCGTTTATTGGTTATACCAGCTGTGGTACTTGTACTGGCTGTTCCTGTAGTTTCTTCTGGTGGTATATACAAACCAATCGTCGGATCGTCAATGGGAGATGTCAGCATAGGGATACCTAAGCCTGCTATATGCTTTTTCAGGTATGGGGTTTTGAGGTTGATATAGACTTTAGGAAATTGTATGGTTGTGCTTGGATATGTATAGTCAAGTATTTCCAGTGCTGTTATTAATTTGGTATGATCCCCTGTTATGCCTTCAGATAGTTTGATGAAAAAGTTGGGATAGTTCCATTGACAGAAAGGAAAGTCAGGTGATGCCAGTGTATAAGGGCTTGTGCTTCCCCCTATGGGAATGATAATCATATTGACATCTGGGGGATTGTGAAGCATAGTGTAAAGTGGAACTGTTTTTATGTTAACATGTATACCTATTTTTTCCCAGCCCTGGACTATTTTTTGAGCAACATCTTCAAGAAACGGAGGCACAGCCAATGTGAGGTTTTGGAGTCTATCTATGTCTATGCTGTAGTTTTCTATGAACTCATTGGCATCAAATACTAGCCTATCAATATGTAGACTGGAATGACACAGAGGACTTTTCATAAGACAAGGTGTGCCTGCTGTCCCTGTTGTGGTAAGTTTGTTGTAAGGTAATGTGGTTATTAGCAAGTATCTATAGGGCCAAGTGGTAAAAGGTTGTTTTTTGGTGTTGAAGACAAGCCTTAGTGATATGTGATATTGCTGAGTACCATGTGGTGCGGGATATGTTATATAGTTATTAGTTTTAGATAGATTACTGGTAAATATCAATGTTTCAGGATAAGGAACATAACCTTTATAATTGGGGTTTCGTTTTAGCACTATATTTTCTGAGGTTGTTTTGTTCACATAGTACATTCCGCTGCCCCAAATATTGTGTGTTTTCATTTTATAGTTTCTTAGGTGTTTGGGAAGTATGAATACATTTGAAGTGACATCTTTGGCAAAGTCTCCATAGGGTTTGTAAAGCTGGAAAACGACAGTGTTATCGGATGCCGTTTCTACACTTCTAATATTGCTTATGAGCAGCCATATGGTAGCCCCTCTACGGTGATTTATAGGCATGTGTAGCAAGTAATTATATGTGTTCACTACATCGGTGGCGGTGAGAGTACTACCATCTTTCCATGTGAGGTGCTTTTTTATTTTGAAGGTCCACAATGTGCCTGATGATGTCCAGCTTTCTGCTATGACTGGGTATACCTGTCCATTTTCATACCATGTTAATGGTTGCCATATAAGAGATGAGAGCCAGAAATCCGTGGGATTTTCAATGAGCAATGGGTCGGGTATGTGAACATCTGGGATACCGATAGTTTCTATAGTAGAGGCATCTGCTGAAGGCAAGGATATACTAAGCAGTATCAATACAAAGACTAAAACTCTGGCTAATTTCCTCATATCATCACCTTCTTTTTTGCCATACAAACTGTATATGTTGTGCGTTGCCTATATATTCCACTTGACGATTAAGTTGAAATTCAATAGATACACCATAATTAATATCGGAAATATCATCGTCTTCTGTAAAAGCTGCCAGTTTGAAAATCATATCTTTATGTATAAAGCCAAATTGATTTGCCATCTGGGGAATCTCTGTATGCCGAAAGGTTTGTGTTTCAAAATGCAAAGATGCATTGCCAATAACCGTTTTTCCTGTACTCTTAATCTTATTTATGTCTGATGGCAGACCGTATTTCAAGACATCTTTGATAAAGAAGTGGAAGTTATCAACAGATGCTATGAGATAACCTTCAGGTTTGAGAATACGGTGTATTTCCTGTAAAGCTATTTCCAGATTGTCCACATAGCTGAGCACATCTCCCATGGCTATGGCTACATGAAAACTATTATCTGGGAATGGTATTTCTTCTGCCCGAGCAATATAAATGTCAATGTCTGGATTTTTCTTACGAAACTCCTTTGCCATGTTGGGAGCAGGTTCAATGGCCTTAATGTCTTTTACAAAGTGCTTTAGATGATATGTGTATGTGCCTGTACCTGCTCCAATATCAATAAGCAGCGTTTCGCCGGATATATATTGTTTAATCTGGGTCAGTGAGACAGCCAGTTCAAGAAGCCAATAGGAAGAACTATATCCTTTATCGTAGGTATTTCCCAATTGGTTGTAGTAATTTATAGCATTTGTTCTCATAGTCTTGAATACCCTTTTTTCTAATATGGTACATGAAAAGTGCACATAAAATTATGAAAGGAGAGGATATTTGTGGGTGTAGCTTCTTACAAAAAACTTCAGATTCTGTTTCGCCGAGGTGTTGGTCTTGATATTGATAAGAGCAAGGCAGAAAGGATTATTGAGCACACAGAAAGGGTATTAAGGGACATGTTTGACATTGCTATGGAAAAGGCCGAGAGAAGAAAGGCTGAAGAGGTTGTTCTTGATGACATTCCTCTGACAAAGGGCATTAAGGAGTATATGAAAAAGTTTCATGAGATTGAAGAGGAGATTGATGTTGAGCCTATTATTGCCTATCTTAAGCTTGGTAAGTGGGTGCCCCTATCTAAGGAGGTCGTTGAAATCTTGCCAGAGCTTGTGGGAACACTGCTTCTCTTATCTGGCCGTGTTATTAAGACTATATCTGAAGATACTCGCAAACCTACCGCTACTGAAGTAGAAAAGGCCTTGTCTGCTATTGACCTTATCCTATGAGGAGGGATGATTATGAAACATAGGGTGTGGGTTGATCCTGAGGTTCTTACAGAGAAAGAAGAAATGGCCCTTGGTACACTGGTATTTGAGACAGTAGGTCAGCCTGAAAAGGCAAGAGAATATAATGTCAAGCTGTTGAAAAGACTGGGTATTGACCTGCTTTATGGTATGAAAGGTGGTCAAATGACATATTTTTCTGCACCAACATCTGACAATAGACAGCCGGGAGATACATATGAAGACGAAGAGGGCATTCACTATGAGGTAAAGTCTGTTGTAGAGGAGCTTCCCGGCAATGCTAAGCTGTGGGCTCGCATTGAGGGGTATCATGGCATGGCATATCTTGTTGTCAATCTGGTGATAGAAGACGATAATTTGGAAGAGCCTCAGATTATAGAGGTTGTGAGAACTCCTGCGGCTAGTTTGATGCTTGCTTTCTTTAAGAAAAACAAGTGGGCACATCTTATTGATGCTTTTCACAGTGTAGGTATAACAGTGGCATTTGAAAAGAGTAGAGGACAGAAAGGCAAACTTCACACATTTGATGAACTGCCCGGTGTGGCAAGGAGATTTCTTAGGGAAGCTCGCAAGCTGGAAAAGAAAGTGGGTTTTGGCCGCATAGAATTTGCATACTTGGGTGAGAATAAAGACGGTGATATGAGATATCGTATGAGATGGATGTTGCCTACGGTGGCATTGTTTGATAGGAATGTTGCGGAAAAAGCAGATAAGGTGCTTGCACTTTTAAAATAATTTCTATCCCTCCGTAGAGTAGAGAGCGGGTACTCCGCTCTCTTTTTCCTTTTTGATAAGTAAAATGATATGTGTCTATGAAGGAGGGATAAGAATATGAGGATAGCAATATTAGGGACAGGAGCCCGCGAGCATGCTATAGCGCGTGCATTTCTCTATAGCGGTTTTGAAACGATTGTAATCCCCGGTAACGATGGAATGAAGAAAAGTGGTATTGCCATAAAAAATGTAGATGAGACATTGGATAGTCTTTTTAATGCTACTATGTCGTTTCAGCCAGATATTGTTGTTGTTGGCCCTACCGAGTATATGGTGTTAGGTGTTGTTGATAAGCTGAAAGACGAAGGTATAAAAGTCATTGGTGCGCCATCAAAGTCTGCCATGCTTGAAGCAGATAAAGTGTTTGCCAAGGAATTTATGGTTAGACATAATATTCCAACACCTCGTTTTCGTATAGTCCATACCCTTTCTCAGCTTGAAAGGGCTCTAAAAGAATTTGATCCTCCGTATGTTATAAAAATACCTACACTCCAAGGTGGAAAAGGGTCATTTATATTACCTACAATTTCTGAAGCACTGGATATTGGTTCTCGTGTTATTACATCTGGATTTGAAGGTATGTGGAGTGATGGATTGGTTGTAGAGCAGTTTGTTCCTGGTGAAGAATATGCTGTTCAGGTGCTTATCAGTTCGGGAGATTATGTCATTCTTCCTATGGTATGGGAGTATCAGCGATTGTATGACGGAGGCCGAGGACCTAATACAGGTGGTATGGGAGCAGTGGCCCCTATTCGTATAGACGATAAACTGTTTGAACTAATAAAAGATCTTGTTGGTAGGACAGTGAAGGCCATGTTGAAAGAATCGCTTGCATATGAAGGATTTCTCTATCTTGGGGTTATGGCATCGCCAGATGGTGTAAGGGTACTGGAATACAATGTTAGGCTTGGGGATCCTGAGACTGAAGCTATTGTTCCACTTGATAGCGATGGATTTGTGCGTATGATTAAAGACACGGCATTTGGTAGATTGCCAGAGAAAATACAGCCTTCTGGTGTTAGTGTTGCCATAGCACTTGTATCTGAGGGGGCTCCGTATCACTATACAGAGAGTGTAATAGGTCTCCCCAATAATACCGATGGTATATACTTTGACCATGTTAGGGAGAAAGAGGGCAGATTGATTGTATCGGGCTGGCGTCCATGTGTGGTAGTAGGTAGTGGAGATACATATGAAGAGGCGATAAATAGAGCATATAAGAAGGCAAAGGAGGTTGTGTTTGAAGGAAAGTTTTATCGTGGTGATATTGGCAAGACTTTGCTATAAAAAGGCTCATTTGCAGTATAATATGTTGTTGTATTAGTACTTCGTGTAGGGGGTACATATGGTTTATATGAATTGGGTCGTTTTGTGATATAATATTCCTTCGCATGGTAGGTGTGCCATGTGTTTGTTTTTATATTTTGCTTTGGAGGGGTGATGGGGCTTGGAAATGACAAAACGAGTCACGGTGCAAGAGCTTATTGGGAAGAAAGAAATAACGAAAGTTCCCAACTGGAAGTATCCCGACTTTCTTGAGATTCAGCGTAAGTCCTTTAATGATTTTATCAAGAAGGTAGTAATGGGAGAAGAAAACGAAGGCAAGGAACATGAGATTCCCAAGATTCACTGGGGTTGGTTTGAAAGACTCCTTAAAAGATTTTCTCCTATTGAATACGGTAAGTGGAGACTTGAGTTTATAGATTTTGCCTTTGAAGATATCAAGGTGAAAATAGCCGGCGAAGAGCGAGTGCTTGACCCTGAAGAGTGTCGTTATCAGGGTAGAGACTACGCCAAGGCTATCAGACTGAAAACTCGTATTACCAACTTGGAAACAGGTGAAAGTCGTGAAGATTGGGTGAATATGGGAACACTTCCATGGATGACTGAAAGAGCCACTTTCATTGTTAACGGTGTTGAGCGTGTTATAGTCAACCAGATTATTAGAAGCCCCGGTATATACCTTCAGATAGGAGAAAGAGAGTGGCTTGCTAGTTTGATTCCAGAAACAGGTACATGGGTGGATGTCTCACTGAAGGAAAGAAAACAGGGTAATACCAATCGCACAAGATTTACCATTACACTTGACAGAAAGTATAAGAATATTCCCGTTTCCTTGTTTATGCGTGCTTTCGGCTATGTATCCGATTTTTCTATAAAAGAGCGCCTTATGAAGTCTCTGGAGGGCATTGATGATCCGGCAATGAAGGGTACCATTGAGCATATTCTTCAGACCAATATGGAGCAAGATAACATTCATGAGATATGGAATATCCCTTCTATATACGATAGACTTGTAAAACTGCTTGATGGTGCAGAGGTTGTTTCAGATGTCGCCTCTTCTCACTATGCTATCTCTGCAGGTACTGTGCTTGATGAGAGACTTCTTAGAAAATTCTTGGAACATATCCTGCCAGAACAGATCAAGACTGGCATGTTTAAGATGACTGTCAAGGTACCTGTAAATAATCTTACGGAAATTAGAGCTAAAGACTTAGTAGGTTGGAAGATTGCCAAAGATGTTATTGTTAGCTCCACACCTGGTATGCCTGTGCCTATAGCACCAGAGGGATGTTTTACAGCATTTGCCGATGGTAAGTTTGTGTATGTTTGTGATGATGGTGTTGTAGATGCTGCCTCTGGTGAATATCTCTTTGAGATGGGCGATGAAGACGATGAAAATGTCTACGAGATTCTTATAGATGGTATATACGATGAGGCCGGTAATAAGGTATTTGCCTTTATTAAACTTGATCTTGATCCTGCCATGATAGAAGAAGGATGCCAGTATTTCTTTGATGCAGCTGATAATACCCTATACGCCAAATGCGGCGACAAGGTTATTAATGCAGAGACAGGCGAAGAGATTGAAATAGGTTCTTCTGTTGTCTGGCAGGCAGGGGAAATTAAAGAAGAAGATGTCAAACGCTTTGAAGAGCTTGTTATAAGAAGTGGAAGAGTGGACTATGTCTATTTTGATGTGCCATGGGAGAAGATTGTCAGCGATGCCGCATATATTTCTATCTATTCTCTCCTTAATATCACAACTACTGCTGAAATGACACATCCCAGAGAGGCCAAAGAGAGGGTAAGAAGGTTCTTGTTTGATCCTCAGAGAAACTATCTCGGTGAGGTAGCCCTTTATAGAATAGCCCGTAGATTTGGTCATGAGATAAAAGAAAACCTTACAGAAGAAGACCTCGTTGAGATGTTTGCCATGCCTCTAAAGCTTTATGCAGGTATAGAAGAGCCCGATGATATTGACCATTTGGGTAATAGAAGAGTTAGGGCTGTCGGTGAGCTTATTTATACAAGTCTTATACAGGGCTTTAAGGTTCTTGTCAATAGGGTTGTCAGAGATAACATGCTGTCTTACACCGATGATGCTATTCCAAAGCCTTCTCGCTTCCTTTCTTATAGACCACTTCAGAAACAACTAAAACTGTTTTTCCAAGGCCAGCTTGCTCACCTGCTTGATGATACAAACCCACTGGCATCTTTGACACATAAGAGAAGAATTACAGCCCTTGGACCTGGTGGTATTCCAAGGCAGATGGCTAAGGGTGAAGTGCGTAATATACATCCGAGTCACTATGGGAGACTATGTCCTATTGAAACACCAGAGGGCCAAAACATCGGTCTTATCAACTCATTGGCACTATATGCCAGACTTAATGAGTATGGTTTTATTGTGGAACCATATCGCCGGGTAAAGAACGGTGTTGTGCTTGATGGTGATGACAATATAGTGTGGCTTGATGCTCTTGAAGAAGAAAATGAATATATTGCTCCTGCCGATGTTGATGTTAGACCTGTAGACGGAGGTTGGGAGATTGTTCCGGATATCGTTGTTGTTAGACATAAGGGGAGATGGGTTGAGGTACCTAAAGAGAAGGTTACACTGATGGATGCAGGTGCGAACCAGATGTTCTCTGTTACAACCTCTTTGATTCCGTTTGCTAACCACAATGATACCAACCGAGCTCTGATGGGTTCTAACATGCAGAGACAGGCTGTGCCTCTTATCAAGCCAACAGCACCAAGAGTTGGTACTGGCCTTGAGAGAAAGGTTGCCATGGAATCAGGTGCATCTATTGCATTTAAACCCGAAAAATATCCTGATTCTGTGGCATATATTGAATATGCTGATAGCAAACGTATTGTGTATCGTGAGGTACCTTCAGATATTGTTGATGTTTCTGAATGTGACGATATTACATGTCCCAAGAAAGAGATTATTCTAACGACATTTAGAAGAAACAATAAAGATACGGCCACTCACTACCGTCCAGCTGTTAGAAAAGGCGATGTGGTGTTGCCTGGTGGTGTACTTGCCGATAGTTTGCACTCTCAAGGTGGAGAGCTAGCCTTGGGTAAGAATCTCCTTGTGGCATTTATGCCTTGGGAAGGATACAACTATGAAGATGCTATTCTCATCAGTAGGCGTCTTGTCAGAGACGATGAGCTAACATCTATTTTTATTGATGAATATACTGTTGAAGCAAGACGTATATCCACCGGTTCTCGTAGGTCCCGCAAAGGTTCATCTGTTATGGTAGAGGAAATTACCAGAGATGTACCCGGTCTATCTGATGAGGAAAAGCGAGACCTTGGCGAAGATGGTATCGTGAGAATTGGTGCTTGGGTTGAGCCCGGTAGTATCCTTGTAGGTAAAGTTACACCTCAGCCTGAAGAAAAGGAAGAGGCTGAAGTTAAGCTTCTTGCACACATCTTTGGTGAGAAGATTGGTAGAGTAAAGAACACCTCTCTAAGAATGCCACCTGGTGAAAGAGGTGTTGTTATAGATGTTAAAGTTTTTGAAGAAGATAAAGGCTATGACTTACCTGCTGATGTTGTTAAGGTGGTAAAGGTTTATGTGGCCCAGAAGAGAAAGATCAAAGAGGGTGATAAACTGGCAGGTAGATATGGAAACAAAGGTGTTGTTGCAAAAATTTTACCTGAAGAGGATATGCCGTATTTACCTGATGGTACTCCTGTTGATGTCGTTCTTAACCCACTTGGTGTTCCATCTCGTATGAACTTTGGTCAGGTATTGGAAACACACTTGGGTCTTGTTGCAAGACTCTTGGGGGTTAACATTGAAATTCCTACTTTTAAGAGTCCCTCAATGGACGACATGTGGAAGGCCATAGAGCTTGCCAATGAAAAGATGAAAGAAAAATATGGTATTGAGATGAGCTCTCTTGGTAAGTTTACCCTCTACGATGGTCGTACCGGTCTACCATTTGAAAGAGAGGTTATGGTCGGTGAGATGCATATTCTTAAGCTTATTCACATGGTTGATGATAAGATGCATGCCCGTGCAACCGGTCCTTATGCCCTTATTACACAGCAGCCACTTGGTGGTAAAGCCCACTTTGGTGGTCAGCGTGTGGGTGAAATGGAAGTGTGGGCTCTTGAGGCTTATGGAGCAGCCTATACACTTCAGGAAATGCTTACAATTAAATCTGACGATGTGGAGGGCAGAAAGAAGGCCTACGATGCCATCGTTAACGGTAAGCCAATTGAGGAGATGGGCGAGCCTGAATCCTTCAGAGTTCTTGTCAAAGAGCTTCAGGGACTTGCCCTTGCCATAGAGGAAATACAGTTTCATAAAGGAAAACAGCAGCCCAAACTCGGGGCTGAAGAGACAGAAGAATAAGTGAGGGGTGAGGACGCCTATGGACAGGATAAAGAAGAAAAGGGTTCGTAAATTTGATGCCCTAAAGATAAGACTGGCATCTCCCGATGATATTCTCAAATGGTCTCATGGTGAGGTTACACAAGCTGAGACTATTAACTATAGAACATACTTGCCTGAAGAGGGCGGTCTATTTTCACAGCGCATCTTTGGTCCTATAAAGGACTATGAGTGTGCTTGTGGAAAGTATAAAGGTAAGAAGTATGAAAATGTTGTATGTGAAAACTGTGGTGTTAAGGTGACAACATCTAAAGTACGTAGAGAGTGGATGGGACACATCACTCTCAATGCACCTGTAGCCCATAGGTGGTATTATGGTAAGTCTCCTTATCCACTACCAAGGCTTTTGGGCCTAAAGTATCCTGAGGTAAAAGATATTGTGTATTTGAATCTTAACCTCGTTGCCGATGACGGTGGTCCATTTGTTCCTGCCGGTGTTGTTGTAGACGGCGAAGGCGAAATGAAGGTAAAAAATTGGTTCCTAAATTTCAGTCGTGAGCTTGAAGAAATAAAGGGATCTTCTCGTATACCTGCCAATATTCCAAGGGTCAAGAAAGAGCTTAAAGAAAAGGTTGTTATCAAGGGAGAACCACGCTTTGTGGCTGGTCCTAAGGCTATTGAGGCCATTTTTTCCATGCTTTATGAAGAAAACTATCCTGTAAAGCTGTATGTTGACTTGTCTCAGGTATGGAAGGCTCGTAAGCGTCTGAGAGAGAAGGTAGAAAACTTCCTTATGTCTTTCCTTGGCATCACGAAAAAAGATATCAGGGCCATTCTTGATGGTGAAAAGAAGATATTCTTTGGCGAAGATGTAATAAAAGTTATAGACAAACAGAAATATCTTTTGCTGACAACCGATGAGCAGAATAAGGCCTTTGACGGTTATAAAGCCTTTGTCGCTGCGCTCTTGAAAGATTATCTTGATGGGGGTAGCAAACTTCAGGAATTTGCCGAGATTGTTGCTCGTATACCTAATAGATATGGTAGATGGGAAAGACTGACAAATAGAGGACAGGATGTAGGACTGTCTACGGAAAGATGGTATCCCAATGAAGAGTCTCTTGGTTCTCTTAATATGCTTGGTGTTTTTCTACCTAAGTTGCTTATTGTTATAGATTCCAAAGAGCGTAAAGCATATAAATGGGGTGAAAAGGAATATATAGAGGCTTATCTGGGTGATTACGAGGGACGTTATGAATACTTTGTCAGTCCGGAAGATGCTGAAAGATATCTTACCAATATTTCTAAAGGACTGGATGAAAATGAGGTAGCTACAATAGACCTTACTGATGAAGAAGGAGCTATTCTTTTTGAACAACCTCGTATTCAGGTATCCGATATTAGGGTTAATATCACAGGTCTTGATGTGCTAACCGATGATGTGGCAAAGAATATAAAAAGAATCATGGGGCCAGAATTCAAGTTTGGAATGGGGGCCGAGATAGTACAACAGGTACTTGAGAAAGATTTTGACAATCAGGGAAATCAGCTTCAGCTGTGGGTTGAGTATTTAAAACATCTTGAGAGGGTTGTTACAAGTGAATCTCAGCGTAGAAATATTGTTAGAAGACTTAGTGTTATGGAGGCATTTTTGCATTCTGAGTCTCGTCCCGTATGGATGATTCTTACTGTTATACCTGTTATCCCACCAGAGCTAAGACCTATTATTCCTCTTGAAGGTGGTAGATTTGCCACTTCTGAACTTAATGACCTCTATAGACGTGTTATCAATAGAAACAACCGTCTGAAGAAGATGATGGATAAAAGGGCACCGGAGATTATCTTGAAGAATGAGAAGAGATTGCTGCAAGATGCTGTAGATGCCCTTCTTGATAATAGTGGTAAAGAGAAACCTGTTACAGACTCTTCTGGTAGACCACTGAAGTCTCTTACAGATATTCTTGTTAAGAAAGAAGGACGTTTTAGAAAGAATCTGCTTGGTAAGCGTGTTGACTATTCCGGTCGTAGTGTTATTGTTATCGGTCCTGAACTAGAGCTTGACCAGTGTGGTCTTCCTAAAGAGATGGCCGTTGAGCTGTTTAAACCGTTCCTTATTAATAGACTTATCAAGAGAGGTATTGCTGAGACGTTTAAGGAAGCTCGTGAACTAATAGACCGCAGAGACGATAGTATATTTGATGCTCTTGAAGAGGTTGTGAAGGATCACTATGTACTTCTTAACCGTGCTCCAACACTTCATAGACCATCTATTGAGGCCTTTAGACCAGTTCTTGTTGATATGAAAGCTATATCTATTCCAGCTATGGTCTGTCCACCTTTTAATGCCGACTTTGACGGTGACCAAATGGCTGTTCATGTACCGCTGAGTGATCAAGCCCAAGCAGAGGCACGACTGATAATGGCATCTTCTCTAAACTTTATCTCACCGGCCAATGGAACACCTCTGGCCGCACCTTCTCAAGATATGGTGCTTGGTATTTACTATCTAACTATGCCATTTGAGGGAGTTAAAGGTGAGGGTAGCGTTATTTCCTCAATAGACGAGGCTTTTATCAGATATCGTCTTGGTAAGGCAGATCTCCATGCTTGGGTATGGTATCCACTCATTGCTTCTAAAGAAGAGATTGAGAAGATGAAGGCTGAAGGAAAGAAAGGTAATACTACTATTGGTCGTATTATCTTTAACTACGAGATAGGCAAACGGATGAAACAGTATGGTCTTACCAGGTATCTAGGTAGAGGATTTGAGATATTTAAAGAAGAAGCAGATAAAAAATACCAAGGTCCAAGATTGGACTTTGTCAATAAGACATTGGATAAGAAGAAACTGAAGAAACTTATCACCGAAATGGTAGACATTATTGGTATTGCAGATATGAAGTATTTCCTTGATGTGATAAAGGATATTGGTTTCCATTATGCAACTGTTTCAGGTTCTACCATATCTTTGCAGGAAGTACAGGTTATGCCCGGCAAAGATGAAATACTAAATAGGGCTTTGGAACAAGTTGAGCGTATCAACGAGGCATATGAAGACGGTATCATCAGCTATGAGGAGAGAATTCCATCTATTATTGAGGTGTGGCGTAAAGCATCTGAAGAGATTGAAGCAAATCTTCGCAAGTTAATGTCAGAAAGTTCACCAGATAAACTGAATTCCCTATATATCATGATTATTTCTGGTGCAAGAGGTAATGTTGACCAGTTGAGACAGTCTGTGGCATTTAGAGGTGCTGTCTATGATGCTACAGGTAATATTCTGGAAATTCCTGTAAAATCCTCTTATATAGAAGGTTTGACTGTTCGTGAATACTTTGATTCCACATACGGTGGTAGAAAAGGTCAGGTTGATACTGCTCTGTCTACATCTCTTGGTGGTTATAACACCAGAAGATTTGAAGAAGCTGTTCACGCCATTGTTGTTAGGGAAGACGACCACGAAATCAAAGATGTTGACCTAAATATATATCAGGGTAGGGATTTGGCCCATGAAATCATGGGAAGACTTGCTGCTGAGGATATTGTTGATAGTCAGACAGGTGAAGTTATTGTAAAGAAGTTTGAGCTTATTGATGAGGATAAATTCGTGCAGATACAGAATAGAGCAGCCGGCAAGGTTAAGGTGTTTACAGAACTGATGTGGGTTGATGTGGATTCCTTCCTTGATGAAGAGAATTTCCTAGAAAATCTTATACACAATAGATTTAAACTTGCAATGGATATTGTGCTTAAGAATGGAGATTCTATACCTGCTGGCACTGTTATTACACCAGTACTTGTGCATAAGCTGAAGAAGATACTTTACGAAAACGGTTATGAGCCCAAAGTTCTTGTCAGAAGAATAGACGGTATTATGTTTAGAACACTCAAGAATCTTGAGGGTGATAATATTAAAGACTTCTTTGCACGAATTAAGGGTAGATTTCTGGCCGATGATGTGGTCTCTCCTAAAACTGGTGAGGTGCTTGCGCAGTCTGGTCAGTTTATTGACAAGGGGCTTATTGATAAGTTTAAAGAGCATGGCGTAGACCATGTATATATTAAGAGTGCATTGACATGTAAGACGGAATACGGTGTATGTGTGAAGTGTTATGGTGAAGACATGGCCAGACACGCTATTGTTGAACGCGGTGAAGCTGTTGGTATTGTTGCTGCACAGTCACTTGGTGAGCCTGCTACACAGCTGACACTGAGGACATTCCACACTGGTGGTACCGTTGGTGCTAAGAGTGAGGAGATTACATCTGAAGATTCCGGTTTGCGTCTGGTTGAGGCTGTCTCTACAACACCTGATTCTGGTCTTAACAAAGATGAGCGTAGATTTCTCCAGAGTATTGTCAAGCCTATTACGGATTTCTACAAAGTGCTTCGCAACATAGACGAGCGTATTAGGGCTGAGTTTGACAGTGCTAAGGAAGATATCCTCGTCAAGGAGATTAGCAACCTCAAAGAAATGACGCGAGAGGAAGAGAAAGCCCTTCGTGTATATGTTAATGACTTCCTTGACGGTTATATGAATGGAATTCTATCTATAATGGAGACTATACAGACTCTTATTAATAACGAATTTAACTGGAGAGGCCTTAGTGTAGATGTTTACGAGTACATATTTGAGCAAATAGATAGTCTTGACAGGGTATTTGCACCTGCGGTGCTTGAAAATCTAAGAAAGGATATAGATGACATTGTATCTAACGACGAAATTACTTCAAGGCTGTCAAGGAAGATAGAGTCTTATCTTGCGTCTATATCTGCTAAATTTGTTGAGTATCTTGCTAAACTACCAGCATGGTTCCTTATGACGGCAGGTATTAAGGGTAGAAATGCCGAAGAGGTTAAGGCTCTATACGATAGAATCATTGGCATGGGTGTAAAAGAAATTACTGATGATACCCGTAAAGAGCTTGTTGGGCTTATAAAGGGCTTATTTGAGGGTGATGATATTTCTGTAAAGGAATTCGTCTATGAACAGTTTGTAGGGCTTGATCCAACGATGGAAATAATTGACCAGAAGAAGGCAAAACTTCAACCACTGGCTCTTCTGTCGTCTGTTGATGGACATGTTATAGAAGTTGAGGTTAAAGATAAGATGATGTATGTTGTAACAAAAGATGAATTTGGCTCTTATAAGCTTGCTTTCGCTTGGGTGTCTTTTAGATATCTTGATCCTGTTTTAGGAAGAGAAGTTGAGATTAGATTCAGGCCAAGGTTTAAAGAGGGAGATTATATCTTACCTGGTGACCTTATGGTTGTCAGTAGGCAAAGAGGTTTTCATAGACCTGTTGTCAGATATCCAAGGGTTTTCTTGCAGATGCTACTTGATAACTTTGGTTTGCAGGCAGTTGCCGACTTCTTGTTCTCCTCTATTGAGGGTATCTATGTTGATTTCCAATTTGATATTAACGACAAGCATTTTGAGGTGATTATGTCTCAGATGCTTAGTAAAGTTGAGGTTTACGATGATGGAGACAGTGATATTCTTGTTCCATTCCACAATATTGACCTGTATAAGTTTGAGGCTGAATATAGATATCTCAAGACCAAAGGTTTGCTTACTCCAAGAGGTAAGCGTAAGATTTGGGGTACAAAAGATGTTGGTAAGCTTTCTGAGTCGTGGCTTGCTGCCGCATCTTACTTAGAGACGGCCACAGCTCTTATCAATGCTGCTATAGCATCTAAGGTTGACAGACTTGTGGGTATGAAGGAGAATGTTATTGTTGGTTCTATGATTCCAGCCGGTACTGGTATTTATGATGATAACCAGTTCAAAATAAGGGTAGAGGGTAAAGAGGAGATTATTGAAGAAGAATAAATTATAGACTCTTATATGAAAGGGGGGGCAAGGTTCCCCCCTTGTTTTATATTATTGGGGGGCGTTTATGAATATAAGACAATTAATGAGGAAACATTACGATAAGGCTGTTATATCTCTTAGTGGTTTTTTTAGTGGTAATGTCCCGATCGATGAAGATACACTCGTTATAGGAGTAGATATGGGAACTCATCATTTGATTGAAAAAGCTATTATCCCTCATGTAGTAATTGGTGATTTAGATTCTATATCGCACATAGATTTGCTTTCTGTATTGAAAACAAAGTATCCTCCATACTTTCTTATTTCTAATTGGGACAAAGACTATACCGATGGGCAGCGTGCTATAGAGATTGTTTATACATTGGGTATTCGTCACCTAATAATTATCGGTATTATGGGGGGTGAAATAGATCATTTTATGGGAAATCTTTCACTGTTTAGGATGTACAACCATCTCTTTGACGCGATGATAGGTTATACGGGATATCAGTCTATAGAACTTATAGAGGGAGAAAGAATTTATACATTACCTTATGGTATGCCGATTTCATTTGTTCCATATGATAATGAAGTTGTCTTGACACTACACGGTGTGTATTGGGAAGTTGAAAATAAGTTGTTTAAACGCAATGAGCTACCACCTATATCTAACATAGTTGTAAAGGAAGAAGTTGTAGTTAATAGTGATGGTAAGCTATGGGTTATTATTGGTCGTGAGGATAAACCTTATCTGTTAAAATACCCTCAGGAGGGAAGGTGATGCGATATGAAAGCCATTGCCATTGTTGGAGATCATAACAGCGGGAAAACAACACTGGGTAAGAAAATTGTAAAGATACTTAAAGACAAAGGGTATGAACCTATTGTTTACAAACATACACCCCGTACAGAACACTTTGCCGATGAGGGGAAGGATACAGAGCAATATTTATCGGTCGCCGATGCCGTTGTGGCTACCGGTAAAGATGCTTATGCCATTTATGTTAGGGGACATTTACCCCTTCATAAACTATTTGCCCTGATGAGGGATCTTGGTGCAGATTTTCTTGTATACGAAGGTACACCTCAAGGACTACTTATTCCTTGGATAAAAGTTGGCACTGGTAAAGGAGATAGTCCTTATACATTGTGGTATGTTGAAGATCCTATGTCTTTTACAGATGCAGAGGTAGAAGAGCTTGTTGACGATATATTGAAACGGGCATGGACTATTCCTATGATGCTGAATTGTGGCAAGTGTGGAGTAGACACATGTCAGGAATATGTAGATGCCATCTTATCTGGGGAAGAGAAGACATGTGTCTTGTGGGATAGTAAAATGCGTATTATTGTTAATGGTAAGGAGGTACCACTTGTGCCATTTATTGAAAAGCTCTATCGTTCCGTTATAGAGTCTCTGGTTGATAATCTTAAAGGGGTACCTAAAGACTACAATTCTGTGGAGATTTATTTAGGGAGGGAAAGCCATGAAGATTGAAAAATATGCTGTTATTACCCCCGAGGCAATAGCTAAATGGATAGAGAAGGATATGAAGAATGTCTATGGGGTTAAACCTGCTAGCTCATGGCATCCTTCTCAGTATATAGAACTATTTAAAGAAAAGATACATGCTTATAGACCCGGTGTGTTTGTTGGTATAGAGCATAATGTTCCAAACATTATATTGCATGTAGTGATTAGAGGAGAGATGCCCACAGCTGTAATAGTGAAGAACCTTAGAGAAATGATAGATTATACTCTTAGAAAGAAAATGGGGATCAAAAAGTATATGCTTGATATAAAACTGCATGTTTCATAGCTGGAGGTGAAAAATAGTGAAGCCAATGATTTCGGCTAGGGATCTTAGGGAACTGTTTATTGGAGGTATAAATGCGGTAGAAAAATATCGCGATAATATAAATGATCTCAATGTTTTCCCTGTTCCAGATGGAGATACAGGTACTAATATGTATCTTACCCTTCAAAGTGTTAAAGCACTTATGGATAGGGAGAACCCTACAACTTTTCCACATCTTGGAAGCGTTATATCTAGTGGTAGTTTAACAGGTGCTAGGGGAAACTCTGGTGTTATTTTATCCCAGATATTTAAGGGATTTGGTAATTATCTTAAAAAATTTAAAGAGTCCGAAATGAAACCCAGACATTTTATTGAAATGCTTGATTGTGGTAGAAAAACGGCCTATTCTTCGGTAGTAAAGCCTGTGGAAGGTACAATTCTGACACTTATTAGGAGAGTGTCTGAGGAACTGTATCCTCAGAGGGAAAAGTATGTAGATTTTGAAAATATGTTTGAAGATTTAATAAAAGTTTCTAAGGAAACGGTAAAGTTAACCCCTACTATGCTTGATGTTTTAGCTGAGGCTGGTGTAGTAGATGCCGGGGCCTATGGACTTACGATTTTCTTTGAGGGGATGCACTCTGTTTTAACGGGAAAAGAAGTCGTTATATCAGAAGAATTTACCCCTGAGAAGAAACCAACGCTTATGATGGAAGGAGAGAGCAAGTATCCATTTTGTACAGAGTGTTCTGTTGTCTTTAAAGATGATTTTGATTTGGAGTCTTATCTTGTTGGAGTTGGCGATTCTATTGTTATTGGTAAAGATGGAGATGTCGTTCATTTCCATGTGCACACTGACAGACCTCTTGAAGTGCTATCTGAGGTCACTAAGCATGGTCGCATTATTAAGATAAAGGTTGACAATATGGATGCCCAGATGGAAGGGCTGATGGCAGAAGAGAAAAAGAAAGACCTTGCTATTGTTGCTGTTGCCGATGGTGAGGGATGGGCGGAGATACTGCAGGGATTGGGAGTTGATGTTATTGTTTCTGGTGGTCAGACAATGAACCCCAGTGTTAGACAACTTGCCGATGCAGTTAAACATGCTCCTGCCGATACTGTTATTCTAATGCCAAATAATAAAAATATTGTTGGTGCTGCTCATCAGGTGGATAAGATAGTTAAGAAAAATGTGTATGTTATTCCTACACATTCTATGCAAGAGGCCGTTGCTATACTTATGAATCTTGAACCGGGTATGCATCCTGACGAAATATTGCAAGTTGCCCGTGATGTAAGAGATGAGATCATTGTTGGTTCTATTACACGAGCTGTTAGGAAATCTAAGGTAAACGGAAAAGATATAAAAGAAGGGATGGCCCTTATCATTGTTGATGATGATTTACTTGATGTAGCCGATACCATTGAAGAAGCCTTAAAGAAGTTAGTATCTTATATGGTAGATGAAAAGGATGTATCTATGGTGTCGGTGTTTGTTGGAGAGGATAGAACTGTGGAAGAAACCGAAGAACTGCTAGAGAACATTCTTGGCGATAATAATGATGTTGACTATGAAGTGCACTTTGGGGGGCAGAAGGTTTATCCCTATATGGTGTTGGGTGAGGTGTAGTGAGGCAAATTGGTCTATATAAAGAACTCAAACCTATTATGCAGAAGGTTCTTGAAAGTAAAAAATTTTCTACGGAAGATAGACAGAGAGTTATATCATTGCTTGATATATATGCCAAATATATACCTCCGGCGCTGGCCATTAGTGCGAAAAATATAGCTCATAAACTGCGTTTATGGGCTGATATGGATAAGACAGATAGGGGAGGGACTGTAAAGTCCCTCCTTAAGTTTTTGAATATGCTGTCTGGGTACGGCGAGGCTACAACAGGTAACGATGAAGGACTGTTTTCTATTCAAGAAGAGGATATGGTTATAAATAATACCTTGGTGTGGAGAAAGAAGTTTGTTGATAAATCTGTGAGGGATACAAAGATAAAAGAACGTCCATGGAAGATTGATGTCAAATATGTAAAAGGAGTAGGCCCTAAGAAGGCGAAAGCCCTAAAAGAAAAACTGGGTGTTTCGTCTGTTTGGGATATTGCCCATTTATTGCCTCTAAGAGTAGAACCCCGTGTTGCCAAGACAGGGATATCTCCAGATGATATGGGTAAGTTAGTGACATTAGAAGGTATCGTATCCTATATCAAACCTGTTCCCATTAAAAGTGGACGCAAACTAACGATAGTAGCATTGAAAACATCTGCAGGGCAGATATCCATAAAAGTGTGGGGGAGTCAGTACTGGGTAAAGAATATTAAGGCCGGAGATAGAATCAAGGTTACAGGCAAACTGAAAAGAGATAGAAGTGTAGGTCTTACTCTAGAGGGAGTTAATGCACATCGTGTGAAGAAAATAGATACCTCTATGTTTAGTCAAAATATAGATGTGGATACATATGATGATTTTCCCCTTGAGGCCATATATCCAACACTGGCTGAAGTATCACAGGGGTCAATGAAAAAGATTGTTAGAAACGCTTTGCGTATGTATATGGGAGCCATTGATGATTTATTACCTTCAAGACTTGTTCGCGAGCTTGATGAAGAAAAAACATATCGTGAAAATCTTATGGCACTTCACTTTCCTCTCAGCCTTGCAGAGTGGGAAGATGCCCGTCGTGCTCTAGCACTCAGAGAGATATTTGCCATTCAACTTGTACTTGCCTATCAAAAGAAAGTGATAAAAGGAAGCGAGGGTATATCTTACACCGTTAAACCTGAGTGGGAAGATGAATTTTTTTCATCTCTGCCGTTTCGCTTTACCGATGACCAGATGAAAGCGTGGGAGGAGATAAAAGCGGATATGCAGAGTCCCCATCCGATGAACAGACTTCTTCAGGGTGATGTTGGTTCGGGGAAGACAGTTGTTGCCGCTCTTGCTACATATGTAGCTGCAAAAAATGGTAAACAGGTTGCTATACTTGTGCCCACCTCTGTTCTTGCTGGACAACATTATATGGTTTTTAGAAGATATTTAGAGCCACTGGGTATAGATGTTGAACTTCTTCTTGGTTCTATGAAGACATCAGAAAAGGAAAAGATCCGTCAAATGATACGCTCTGGTATGACCAGTGTCGTTGTGGGTACCCATGCGCTTATACAGGAGGATGTAGAATTTAGAGATTTGGGGTTTGCACTTATAGACGAGCAACATAAATTTGGCGTTATACAGAGGGCAAGTCTTCTTGCCAAGGCAAGGGATGTTATGCCTGATGTGCTCGTTATGACGGCGACGCCTATACCGAGAACGGTTGTTATGACGGTTTATGGTGATCTTGATGTGTCTACAATCAAACAAATGCCACCGGGAAGGGCTGGGGTAAAAACTATATGGAGGCGTTCTAAATATAGAATGCTGGTATATGCCGATGTAAAAAAGTATCTTGATAAAGGAGAACAGGCATATATTGTTGTGCCATTTATTGAAGATTCAGAATACGAGGCATTTAAAGATGTTATGTCTCTTGAACAGGTGCTTGAAATTGTTAGACAGCAGTTTAAGGAGTATCGCATAGGTGTTCTTCATGGTCGTATGACAGAAGCCGAAAAGCAAGAGGTAATGAGACAATTTAGAGACCATGAGATAGATATTCTTGTTGCCACACCGGTTATTGAGGTTGGCATAGATGTTCCCAATGCCACAGTTATGGTAATAGAAAGTGCAGATCATTTTGGTCTTGCCTCTTTGCACCAGCTGAGGGGAAGAATAGGTAGGGGTAATAAGCCTGGTGTTTGTTATCTTATTGCCGACCCTAAGAGTGAAGAAGGAAAAAAGCGTATGGAAATTATGGTGAAGTATAGTGATGGGTTTAAGATAGCAGAAGAAGACCTGAAATTAAGAGGTCCTGGTGAGCTTATAGGTACGAGACAGCATGGTTTTTGGGGTATGAATGTTGCAGATCTTTTAAAGGATACAGATCTTATAGATCCCGCAAGAAAATTAGCATTTCAATATGTTGAAGAAGTTGATAATATAAAAGCAGATGCACCGTATCTGTGGGATTACCTTATACATGTATTTGGTAAGGATAAGATGGAACTCATAGTTGTTGGTTAGGGGGGAAGGTTGTGAATATACGGTCGCTAGTGAAAAAGACACTTCTCATGGTAGAACCGTTTAGTGTAGAACCCATAGAGGGATATATAAGGTTATCACTTAATGAAAATCCTACACTTCCACCTATGGTAGTAAAAACGGCCTATGAGAAGGCCTGGGAGTATGTTAACAGATATACTCCTCTAGAGATACTTGAGGAATTTAAAGATGAGGTATCCCTATACAATAATGCGTCTTCACATAACATCTTTGTTGGACCAGGTGCCGATACAATTCTTACATATATTGCCGATGCCTTTTTATGGGAAGGTAAAGTAGCTTCTATGCTTAGGTATACATATCCAGTATATGCTGAAGAGACAATTAAACGTGGTGCTAAAATTGATTTTATTCCTATGGATGAGACATTTAGCTCTAAGTTGGAGGATATTGTAGAGCATGCCAAGAAGGCCGATGTGCTGTTTCTATGTAATCCTAATAATCCTACGGGAAATCTTGTGATATTTACGCGTGAAGAGATGGAAGAGGTGCTAAAGGTCTCTAAAGGTATTGTTGTTGTAGATGAGGCCTATTACGAATTTTCAGGTTTTAGCGTGGCATCATTGGTGTCTAAATATGACAACCTTATTGTTGTTAGAACTTTCTCTAAGGGGTTTGCCATGGCGGGGCTCCGTATAGGCTATGCTATAACCTCTCCAGAGATTGTAGATATACTAAGTCGTGTTTCACAGCCCTATGTTGTATCTACAACATCTATGGTAGTGGCTACTGAGGCTTTGAGGTATTCTCGGTATGCATATGAAAATGCCAGAAGGTTGAAGGATAGTCTGTATAAGATTAAACAAACTCTTATGGGAATGGGACTTAAAGTTTATCCATCTGTTACCAATTTTCTTGTTGTAGAAGCTCCACCGGGTACATGGAAAAGGCTGAGACGAAATAGGGTTCTTACAAGGCTCATATATGCTGATGTGGAAAATCGTAAGGAAGTTATTCGTATTAGTGCTGGAGATCGTATATCTGTAAGTAAGTTTTTAAAGGTGTTTGCAGATATTGTATTGGAGGATAAATAATGCTGCGTATAATTGGTGGCAAGTTGGGAGGTAGGTATATTAAAAGTGGTTGGCATAAACAAAGTGGACTGAGGCCACTTGCGGAGGTCTTTAGAGAAGCTTTGTTTAATTCTCTGGGATCTTTTGTAGAAGATGCCGTTTTTTTAGATGCGTTTGCTGGCACGGGAGCTGTTGGTATTGAGGCTATTAGTCGCGGGGCTAAGAAGTCTATTTTTATAGAAAAACACAGAAGGACGGCATCTCTTATAAAAAATAATCTGAAATCACTGGGTGTTAACGATAGAGCTGAGGTTATTGTTGGCGATGTTCTCAAGATATTGCCAACACTTGGTGAGGATATAGACATTGCCTTTTTTGGTCCCCCATATGATAAGGGTTTTATTCCTAAGATATATGATACCCTCTTGAGGTGGAACAGAACACCATATCTGAAGAAGATTATTATTCAATCGTCTCCCCGTGAGTGGATAGACAATGATGCATTTCAGGTTATCAAAGACCTTAGTCGTGGCGATACTGTGCTGAAAATACTGAGATACAAGGGGTGATTGTATGATTAAACTGATTGTTTCTGACCTTGATGGCACACTGCTTGATAGTAATAAGAAAGTTCCCCAGTGTCACATAGACGCTATTAAAGAGGCCCTTGATAGAGGTAAGATAGTGACATTTTTTACAGGTAGAAGTAGGCATTCGGCCCAAAGCGTGGTAGGTCATATTAACCTTGATGTGCCTATGGTGTTTCAGAATGGGGCCATTATTACCCAAGGCTTTAGCAGAAGTGTTATTAGAAAATTGCCTCTCAGGGGAGATATTGCCCGTAGGGCATATGACCTTGCCAAGGATATGGGCATATTTTATGTATTATATACAGACTTCTTTGATGAAAAGGATATGGTAATGGAAAAACCTTATAGTGGTATGGAACTAAAAGATTACTTTGATGCCTCATCGTGGAGGCACCGTTATGGTGATATAAAATCTTACATTAAAGATGAAGTAGCTCAGGTAGCCCTTGTAGGTGATGAGGAGGCCATAAAAAGGTTGATTGAGAAATTATTTGCAGAGTTTGGTGAGCATGCCTTTTCTCCTGTGAAGACAAGGGCAGAAGAGCACGAGTCTTTCTGGGAACTGTTTGGCTATGGCACGGGGAAAGAAAATGCTTTAAAGTTTCTTATGGAGCACTTTCATGTAACCCCTGATGAGGTTCTGTTTGTGGGGGATGGATACAATGATATTGGTATTATGCAAATAGTTGGTCATCCTGTTGCTGTGTCCAATGCTCCTGATGATGTAAAAGAGCATGCAAAGTATGTTGCTCCCTCAAATGATGAGTGTGGTGTGGCGTGGGCTATTAAAAACATAGCTTTAAAATAGAAAAGGGGGCCTGGGCCCCCTTTTTCTTATAGGCTTGTTCTCTTTATACTTGTGCCATCTTAACGGCAAGTGCTATGGAATAGAATTTGCTTTCTGCAGAATCTGCACGGGAGGTTAGTACTACAGGTGCTGTTGCACCAACGACGACACCGGCCATCTTTGCACCGGCACCAAATGTAAAGGATTTGTAGAGTATATTTCCAGCCTCAATATCAGGCACGATAAGAACATCGGCCTTACCGGCGACTGGAGATTCAATACCTTTGTGTCTTGCTGCCTCTTCACTGAGGGCATTATCAAGCGCAAGAGGGCCATCAACAATACAACCCTTTATTTGTTTCCTACGGTTCATAACGGCAAGTGCGGCTGCCTCAATGGTTGCTGGCATAGCTGTAGAGACAGTTTCTACTGCTGCCAGTACCGCTACTTTGGGCTCTTCAATTTCCAATGCATGGGCTACTTTGACGGCATAGTTTATGATGGTGACCTTTTGCTCCAGTGTTGGAGCTGGAATCATGGCGGCATCACTGAGAAGGAAGAATCTGTCATAAAGTGGTAGTTTGAAGACACCAACATGAGAAAGAAGTGCTTTTTCACCGGGACGCAACCCCCATTCTTTGTTGAGAACGGCCTTAAGAAATGTGGCTGTATGAAGAAGTCCTTTCATAACAACATCGGCTTCACCATTTCTTACGAGTTTTACAGCCTCTGCTGCGGCAGAAGCATGGTCGTTGGTGTGAAGTACCTTTATCTTTTCACCGTCTTCTGACAGACCTACTTCCTCTAATTTCTGCAGAATGGGTTCCTTTTCACCGACAAGGTAGAATGTTGCTATTCCCTCATCAAGAGCCATTTTAACAGTTTTAATAACCTCTGTGTCGTCTGCTTGAGCAACGGCAACCCTAACAGACTTTCCTGTTTTGACTTTCGCTATGAGTTCGTCAAAGTTTTTCAACATACGCTTTCCCTCCTTTTTAGATTAATCTACCTCTTTTATTATATTACCCTCACAGGAGGGTAGGCTGTTGCTATAATTAAACTTAGGATTTCCTTTTGAAGGGAGGCGATACGGTGGACGGAATAATTGAATGCCTTCCCGTTCATCAAGGCAAGCTCTATTTACAAATTACCGAGGAGATGAAGTCCTACAAGTATCTTAAACTTGTAGGAGTTACATCGTCGGGTAAAAAGGTTCCATTTAGAACGATTATTTTAGATCACACCGAAAACTATGAATTTGACATTCCTCCGTACCAAGCATTTAAAGAGATTTGTATCGTTTCTACTAACCTTTTTTATCACGAGCCAAGGTTGTTTTCGGTAAATCCCGATGAGCCTCTTCAGGGTCGGGATAAGAGAGAGCGTGAAGAGCGTATACCTATTGTGTTTATTCATGGGCTTTGGAGAGTAGAGCTGACTCCCCCAGATGAGAGATTTGGTCGTTGGTATTATGAGACAAAATTTCAGACATTTCTGAACTTTATTAATGCCCTCAGACCATTTAGAAACAAGGTAAAAATCTATGCTTATGTTTATCCTGCCCACTATTTACCTCTTGAGGAACATGTTCAAAATCTTATTACCCTTATGAAAAGCAGTAAAACACTTTCATCTTCACCGCCTGTCCTGATCGGGCATAGCTTTGGTGGTTTGGTGGCCCGGGAGGTTGCACGGCAGTTTCCTACCAGGAGTGTTGTGACGATAGCAAGTCCTCACAGGGGCACGCCTGTTATTGACTATATGTATATGTCTTATAAAGATTTTAAGAGACTATGGGGTCGTATGCGTGACCTTATGATAGGCCTTTATCAGATTAGGGAAATGCTTTTTGCATCTGAACAGTTTGTTGTATCCCCAGCCCATAGGCAGTTACTATGGAGAGATGAGGCCTATGTGTGGCGGGAGAAAATACCGTTATTTACAGTTGCTCCATGGATGGAAATAGATGTTTCTCCCGAGATTATTGCGGCTATGATAGAGGAGTCCAGAAAAAATCCTGCTTCTGTGGGTAGTTATCTATTTGCTGCAAGACTTATGGCGTTTATGGGCAAGTTTAGTGGGTATGAAAACTGGTCTAACAACGATGGAGCGGTGCCTATGGATAGTAGTAGAGAAGGGATTATAGGTGATATGGTAGAAAGACTGCCACATATTATGGGGGACCATGAAACACCACTGAGGGCTACCGATTATTTTATTCAGCACATCTTACCTGCAGTAATTACATAAGAAGGAGGAGTGGAGTATGGGATGTAAATTTAAAATGCGTATTATGGGTTATGTTTTCAATTGTGAACAGCTGTCATGGGCTTTTTATGATTGGGCAAATTCTGGTTATTCTACAGTTATTACAACAACTGTGTTTCCCATATATTTTCAGAATCAGATGGAGGCTTTTATCAAAAGCCGTCTTGGCGAAGATTTTAACAAGGTAAAAGAGTGGCTGTCGCAGTTTTGGGGTGGCAATAATATTGCCGATAATATAGGTGATGAGGAACTTTTGAATCAAATTAATGATGTAAAGAGCAATATGTCTGCCAGTGGTTTAAATCCTGCTGATACCGATAGATTTCTTCAATATGTCAAAGACAATAATCCTAATCTTTATCAATCCCTTGTTGAGAAGTGGAAAGAACATGTTTCGTCGGCACAAGCTTTTGCCACATTGAGTCTTATAAATTCTATTGGCACGGCCATTATGGTTGTGTTGGCCCCAATTATTGGTGCACTTGCCGATACCCTTAGTGGAAAGAAAAAATTTCTTACATTTTTTATATTGACTGGTGCTCTCTCCAGTGCTGGACTCTATTTCTTTACAAAACCTGATTTGTGGATGCTTGGGGCAACTTTGTATGTATTATCTGCCATATCTTTCGCTTCTGCTAATGTGTTTTATGATTCACTGCTTCTTGATGTGTCTCACGGTGAACCTACAGTGATGGATATTTTGTCTTCCTTGGGTTATGCTGTGGGATACATAGGTGGCGGTATTCTTCTTATTTTATCGTTTATTGTTATCATGGTTATGCCTGACAAATCGTTGGCATCTCGTATTTCTTTTGCAATGGTAGGTGCATGGTGGCTTCTGTTCTCCATTCCTATTATTCTGTTTGTTAAAGAGAGACAGACAAATTACGATCATAAGCTATCTATAGGTGAGGTTGTACGAAAATCATTTGGTGATTTGTGGGGCTCGTTGAAAGCTCTTGCAAAAAGCAGAGATGCTCTTCTATTTATATTGGCCTATATTCTCTATATAGATGGTGTTTCAACAATTATAAAACTATCTGCCGGTTATGGAAAATCCTTGGGGTTGGGTACGACCTCTCTTATCGGAGCCATAGTCATGGTCCAATTTGTTGCTTTTCCGTTTGCACTTCTATATGCCTATATGGCAGACAAAATTGGTGCTAAGAAATCTATTCTTGTAGCTATAGGAGTATATACATTTATTAGTGTTTGGGGATACTTCCTTAATAGCGTCTGGGAATTTTGGGTTATGGCATTCCTTGTAGGTACATCACAAGGTGGTATACAGGCTCTTAGTCGTTCTTTCTTTGGTAGGTTTGTTCCCGATGATAGATCTGCACAGTTCTACGGATTAATGAGTTTTACCGGTAAGTTTGCTGCTATTTGGGGACCACTGCTGGTTGGAGTTGTGACCCGTACTACGAATAACCAGAGACTGGGTATTTTATCACTATCTGTTATGTTTCTCGCAGGTGCATTGATTATGCTAATGGTACCTGATGAACCCGAAAAAATATCTGTCTAAACTATTAGGGGAGAGCCTTCAAGATAGGTTCTCCCTATTTCAATGCTTTCATCTATAGCCCTGTTGACAAGATATATAACATCTTCGTGGTGTACTTCGCCGCCATATATCCATATTTCCCTGTTAATGTTCAGAGGATCTTTAAAAGGAATATGCCTTATACCCTCGCATAGATATGGTATACCTGCCTTGAATAGCCCATATGCAATGCTTTCAATAACTATAGGTGCATAGTCATAGAGTTTTTGGTAAAGAATCATATATTTATATGCAGCAGAATAGTAACCAACAAGATATGGAGTCGTGCTGCTTAGATGTTGAATGCTATCTCTAATGGCTATATCTATATCATATGGTACTGTTGATGGTAGTGCCGTTGTTATCTTAAAGCCTATGAAGGGTTTTCCTATATATTCTATAAATGCTCTATCTATAGCTCTTTCCAGTTGGCCGTGTCGAATACTGTTTCTAGTACGGGCTTTTATATAAGGATGTACGATTTTGTCAAGTATATAGTGTGATGCAAATGCAATGGCGAATTCTGGGTATGATTTTCTCAAATTCTCTCCCAGGTTTTTTATAAATGTGGGGGCTATATGTTCATCGTGCAATAATTTGCTGAAGTAATATATATCCTTTTCAAAGGGAAGGTACAAAAAGATATCTGGTCCTTGACTGCCAAGAACTATGAATTTCAGGTTCTTCCTATTTAATAGTCCTAGTGCCTTTGTCGTTTTCAGCCCTACATAGCTGTGTAAGAATTCTGATGGCATCTTATCACCCCCGTTTATTTTATTATGCCACATGTATAGATGCTTGTTTAGTGAGGTAATAAAATAATAGAATAAAAATGAAGAGGGGGTGGTGTCTATGGGATGGATTTATGGACCTGTAAATGATGTAGAGGATATAGCTCGTATCAACTGTATTATTCGTGATGAAATGATGGTGGCAGAGTCACCAGAGATTCTTACAGAACTAAAGAAGCGTTCCGATTATCTATGTACACTTACCCATTCGCCGTTTTGGAAGAAAAAATTTGGAGAAAAGATAGAAATGCTGAAGGAAGAGGCTATTAAGCAGAATAGGGCTACAGTGCGTCTCGCCAATATGGTAGCTAAAATAAAGGGCTGGAATAAAGAATATTCACCCTGGGGTAAGGACAAATATGCTGATTTTGAAAAGCACTTACAGGAAGTCGTTGATATGCTTCTGAAAGATATTGAAAATGCAGTGTATGAAGACTATTCTCAAGTAGAGATAGATATTCGCAAGCTATTTTGTCAGATACGCTTTAGCATGATATACGCTGACAGTAAGGAGAAACTGTATGCTCTTAAGAAAAAGGCCGAAGTATGGGTGTTTACAACCTTTGGAAGAATTTTTGTAATGTTCTTTAATATTGATACATTGGTAAGATTGAGAGACTTAACCATTGCAGAATTCAACAGAACTATAGATTTAGCCAATATTGTAGCCGAATATAACGGTTGGGATATTGACTTTGAATATTTCAATGAGAGTGATATGGAGCAAGAAGAAGATATAGAAGAATATATTGCTAGATTGGAAGAGGAAGAAAAAAAGGCATCGGAATATATACCAACTGAAGCACGATATGGCGATGCAAAGGTGTTGTGGATTGTATATGAGCTTCCAGAAGTGCGTAGAGGAAAAAAGAAAAGAGCCAAGAGGATATATCTTCCTGCAGACGCCGAAGATATACGATTTGAAGGGCCGGATTGGTTTGAAACACGTTTCGGGAGGAAAGTATGGGGAGTTAAGGTAACATATACGAAGACTATTGGTCCTCGTAAGATAAGAAGAGGCGATACAGAGATTGAAATAGGTCCTACTAAGGTGAGAAGAACCAAGATAGTTGCTCTACCAGAGGAAGTGAAATATTATGAGGTTATGGATACGCGACCTGTTGATGCCATGGCTATAGCGTAAAAAGGTTTGTGACATGCGAAAAATTGATAAAGGGGACACTGGTCCCCTTATTTTTGTTGATACAATGACTGTATGAGACCAAGAGAAAAGACAATGAACTTTGGCACGGAGGTCCTGAGTGATGAAGAACTGTTAATGCTCTTCATTGGTAGTGGTGTAAAAGGCATGTCTGCTCGTGATATAGCCCGTGGGCTCTTGAAAGAGTTTCATTCTCTAACAGGTGTATTTATGGCTTCGCCCAAGGAACTTGTTGAAGTGGATGGGGTTGGTATTGCAGTAGCATCAAGACTTGCAGCTGTTGGTGAGATTATGAGGCGTATTGTAAGAGACCCACTACCTCAGAGGGAATATATTCTTGTACTTTGTGTAGAGGGGAAAATGGGAATAATTATTAGTGGTACAGATACGCAGGTGTTAGTAGATGAGCAAATTTCATTGTTGCCATGCAATGATGTTATTGTATATCACTATCATGCTGATGATAAATTACCATCTATTTCAGATGAATGGCTTACTATCCATTTGAGAGGTAGAGGACTAAGAATTGTGAAGTACGAAATTATTACATCTCATATGGATGTTTATGATGTATTATCAAAAGTAGATCGTATGAAGGGGGAATAGGTGATGAAAATAGGTTTCGCACAAATGTTGCCTAAGTTGCTTAATCTAAGTGAAAATTTGAAAAAAATAAAGGCTATGATGATTTCCGAAGACTATGATGTCTTGGTTTTTCCAGAACTCGCCACAACAGGTTATGTATTTGAAAGTATAGATGAAGTATGGAAAGTAGCTATGTCTGTTGATGAGTTGGTAGATTTTGTTACATCTGTAGCAAGACCGGGACTTGTTGTTATTGGATTTGCTGAGAGATATGGAGACAAGTTGTTTAATTCATCTGTGGCTATAACACCCGAAGGTGATTATTATCTATATAGAAAGATTCATCTGTTTGATAGAGAAAAACTGTGGTTTTCTGCTGGTAATCTCGGTTTTACCGTCTTTGACTGGAAAGGGTATAAGTTTGGCATGATGATATGTTTTGATTGGATTTTTCCTGAAGCCATGCGTACACTTGCTGTTAAAGGTGCAGATTTGGTATTACATAGTGCCAATCTTGTACTTCCTTATTGTCAAAATGCTATGACAACAAGGTGTCTTGAGAATCATGTATTTGCCATTACTGCCAATCGTATAGGTGAAGAAAGAGGTGTGAGGTTTACCGGTATGAGCCAGATTACTGGAGTGAGAGGTGATATTCTACTGAGATATTCTCCGGATGAGGAAGGGTTGGGGTTTATTGAAGTTGATCTCTTTGAGGCAAGAGATAAGCGTATTGCTACACTCAATAACATTATGCTTGATAGAAGACCAGAATGGTATTTAGACCTGACGAGGGGGGTATAAGATATGCCTATAAAGTTTGGGACTGATGGATGGAGAGACCTTATTGGATTTGATTACAACGCTGAGAATATCGTTCGTGTATCCAAGGCCGTTTCCCAGTATTTTCAGAAGCTTGATAAGGGGAATAGGGTATTAATTGGTTATGACAACCGTTTTATGTCAGAGGAGTTCGCACAGGTAATAGGCAGGGTATTTGATGCCGATGGTTATGAGGTTCACATATTTGAAAAACCTGTGCCAACACCACTGCTTGCCTGGACTGTTAAACATAAGGGATATGCATTGGGTATCATGCTAACAGCCAGTCATAATCCTCATTATTATCATGGATACAAGGTAATACCGTGGCATGGTAGTCCTGCTGAAAAGGATATCACCGATGGCATACAATCTCTTATTGATTTTGATTCACCTATTTCTGTAGAATTTCCCTATGAGAGGAAATATCTTATTCCTGTTCCCGATGATTATCTTGTTGCAGTGAAGTCTTTTGTTGGTGATATTAAGACGGATATGCGTATTGTATACTCTGCCATGCACGGTGTGGGAGCAGGCTTTACCGATAGGGTTCTAAAATCCTATGGTCTTCATGTGTCTACCATTCGCAGTGGCAGAGATCCATACTTTGGTGGTATTATTCCTGAACCAAAACCTGAATATCTCTCTGATCTTGCCCAGATGGTTAAAGGTTTTGGAACTGTTGGATTGGCCAACGATGGTGATGCCGATAGGTTTGGACTTGTTGATGAAAATGGAAAAGTTGTCAATAATAACTGGTTTCTTGCTGCTATTGCCTGGTATCTATATGAAGTGAAAAAGATGAAAGGAAATATTGGTCGCACCGTGGCTACAACCCATATGCTGAATAATATTGCCGAATCTTATGGCTACAGCTGTGTGGAAACACCAGTTGGTTTTAAATGGCTGGGTAAAGAAATGAGAGAGGGCAATATCTTCTTCGGTGGCGAGGAATCTGGAGGGTTGGGCATAGCACAGCATGTGCCAGAAAAAGACGGTGTTATTGCCGATGTTATGTTTGTTCATGCCCTAACATCATTTGGTGGTACTGTATCTGAGTTTATCTCTTTCTTGCAAGAAAAGTTTGGACCTTTTGTATATGAAAGACGAGATTATCATTTATCTCAAGAACAAAGGTCATATGTGAGAGCTATGCTGGACTCTGAGGAAATACCATCTTGGCTTGGTGATGTAAAAGATATTATTCGTAAGGATGGCTTGAAAGTTATATGGGATGATGATTCATGGCTTCTTGTTAGGCTTTCTGGAACAGAACCTGTTATCAGGGTGTATGTTGAAGCCCATGACAAAGATAGACTTGAGGAAATCCATAGCTTGGTGGTGAAGAATGTTGTAGAAAGATGAGGTGATGTTAGTGTCCATTAATGTGATTGATATTTTCGCTGTGTTGTATTTGATACTTGCTGTTGTGGATGGGTGGCGGAAAGGAGTATACACACTTTTCAATATATTAGCTCTTGTTCTTGCGGGAGTATTTGCTAAGATGTGGTACGGGTTTATGTTATCGTTTCTTAATAGTGCATTTAGTTTTGAGAATATGATAGAGAAGTATGTGAATGATCTGGTTCAATCAAATTCCCAGAATTTGCACTTGTTTTCCCAATTTCTTGGTTTGAATGATCAAGCAACAATTGGTTTGGGGGATATTAGTCATAAAACAGCTGTTCTTTTGTCAATGGCTTTATCATTTATAGCAGCGTATATTGTGTTGCGTATAATTTTTCTGATTTTTACAGGAAAAGCTAATGATATGCTTTCTATGAAGTTATTTGGTGTGCTTGTGCATCTTGTCATTGCTGTTGTGGTTATAACTGTTGTATTTGATATCTTGTGGGCTTTATCTTTTCAAATAGATGGTTTGCGTAATCTTATGCTGACTAGTAAAATATGGCCATTAGCATCGTATATTAATGCTATCCTTCTGTCGTTGTTGTAACTATGAAATTGAGGCGTGGGAAGGGGTATAATGTTAGCGTATCTCTAATAGCATGGTAAGGGAGGGATGGCTATGAAAAACTCGGTAGGTTTAGTTCTTGTTGTGCTTATTATTTCTATATTGGCAGGTGTGCTTGGTGGTTATATGGTAGCTGATCATGCTATAGCACAATATATTGCGTCTCATGAGGCATCATTTAATGCCTCTTCATGTCAAGAGGAGCAGTCTACTTCAACACCTACTACTGTCGTTATTGGTAGCAGTACTTTGAGTATGCCTTCTTTGGCACCGCTTGTAAAAAAGGTAAGACCTGCTGTGGTGCATATTGCTGTTGTCTCTTATGTAGAGCAGTTTAGTATTTTTGGTGGCTATAGTGTTGTACCGCAGGAAGGTTTAGGGTCAGGGTTCTTTATTAAATACGATGGGAAATATTATGTTGTTACCAATAGGCATGTTGTAAAGGATGCCGACAATGTGACTGTAAAACTTTATGATGGTTCTGCATATAAAGCCAAAGTGCTGGGAACTGATGAATGGTCTGATATAGCCGTATTGAAACTTATAGGATTTCCTACAGATAAGGATATTTACTATCTGGATTGGGGGGATTCTTCAAAGGTACAAGTTGGTGATTTTGTCATAGCCGTTGGAAATCCATATGGATTTGATTACACGGTAACTTTTGGCATTATTAGTGGAAAAGAGAGAACGATTAACGAGGGTAATGGAATTGTTGTCTACGATGCACTTCAGACTGATGCCGCTATCAATCCGGGTAATTCTGGTGGTCCACTACTGACAATGGATGGCAAAGTTATCGGTATTAATACTGCTATATATGCTCAGGCCCAGGGTATTGGTTTTTCTGTGTCTGCTAATACCGCTAAGAAGGTTGTGGATGATATTCTGAAATATGGCTATGCTAAATGGCCGTATGTTGGTATTTACATGGTTGATGTTAATGAAGACATGAAGGAAAAACTTGACCTGCCGTTTGAGGGAGGTGTATATGTTGCTAAGGTTGTACCAGGTTCTCCCGCAGATGAGGCTGGTATTCTAAAAGGAGATATTATTGTAGCTCTCAATGGTGAAAAGATTGAAAATTCTGATACATTGGCAAGAAATATTAGACAACACTTTAGTCCTGGTGATAAGGTGACTTTAAAGATTTACCGTGACGGGGAATACATTGAAAAGATAGTTGTATTGGGAGAGAAACCTAGTCAATAGGGACGGTGAAGATGGTCAGACTGATAGCGATAGGAAAGCCGAAAAAGGGTTTTGTAGCCGATGGAATAAAAGAGTTTGAGAATAGGCTGCGTCCATATGGTGTGAAGATTGAGTTTTTCAGGGAGGGCGGTATACCCCGCTCTCCCTCTCTTTATGAAGAGGTCAAACAGAAAGAGTGGAGTAGTGTCAAAAAAGTTATTAAGCCTTCAGAACATATTTTCTTGTGGGATAGCCGTGGGGAGTTATGGGATACGGATAGATTAGTAAGTTTTTTGAAAGAAAATATGATTCATAGTGGTAAAATAACCATGATTATAGGAGGGCCTTTGGGTTTTTCGCAAAATGCTTATGATGAGGCCGAATATGTTGTTTCACTATCGCGATTTACTTTCACCCATCAGATGGCTGTTTTAATGGTGTTAGAACAACTCTACCGTGCATATAAAATTATATCTGGGCAACCTTATGCCTATTGAGAATATTGGCGTATTTTTGATATCTTTTGAGAAAAACCGAGCAAATTTGAGTATATTGAAAAAAATAAGGCTTGACAAAAGACAATTAATGATATATAACAGTATATAGTCAAAAATACTGAAAGTTTATGTGAGGTGAGAAAACACACAGGAAAGGAGAGTGATGGAAATGATCAATACTATTGGTCGTCATTATGTTGTTGAGGCTTCTGGATGTAACCCAGAGGTTATCAATGACATGAAGAGAGTAGAAGAAATTTTAGTTCAGGCAGCAAAGCAGGCACGGGCTTCCGTGGTTACTACTGCTTTTCATAGATTTTATCCTCAGGGAGTTAGTGGGGTTGTTGTTGTCTCCGAGTCTCATATCGCCGTCCATACATGGCCCGAAAAGGGGTATGCTGCACTTGATATCTACACATGCGGTGATCATACTATGCCAGATGAGGCAGTGAAGTATGTTCTTAAGGAATTTGGTGCAACAAGTGCCCATATTACCTATATTGTAAGAGGTCTTGAAAGTGAGGATAAAAAGGACTTTTATCTTCATGAGCTTGAGACTAAGGAGGAGAGACTAAACAATGTCAAAGAGAAATTGGATATGGTTCTATGATGCCTTTGCACCGTCTGAGATTCATGTTCATGGTATATCCAAAACTTATTTTGTAGGTGAAACCCAATATCAAGTTGTTGAGGTTGTAGAAAATCCTTATTATGGCAAGATGCTTATATTAGATGGCGATGTTCAGTCATCGTTGCTTGATGAGTTCATATATCATGAGGCTCTTGTACATCCTGCCCTTTTAGCTGTCAAGGATCCTAAGAAAGTTATGGTGCTTGGTGGTGGAGAAGGGGCAACTTTGAGAGAATTGTATAAGCATAAATCTGTTGAATATGTTACGATGGTTGATTTAGATGAAGAGGTTGTTTCTATATGCAAAGAGCATTTGCCTGAGTGGCACCAGGGGGCTTTTGATGATCCTCGTACACATCTTGTTATTGCTGATGCTGGTAAAGTTGTGAGGGAATCTGAAAACGGGAGCTATGATGTCATTATTAGTGATCTTGTGGAACCGTTTGATATGGGACCTACATATCATCTGTTTACCAAAGAATTCTTTGATCATATCTATAGAGTACTTGCGGATGACGGTGTGTTTGTACTTCAGGCATCTATTCTTAGAATGGGCACAATGCTTATGCATGCGGCTATTAGGAAGACCCTGCAGCAGGTTTTTCCTGTTGTCAGATCGTTTGCAGCATATGTGGGGTCATTTGATGTACCATGGTCATTTGTCATCGCTTCAAAGGGAGAGGATCCTAAACAGTGGACTATAGACCATGTTAATAATATGATAAAAGACCGTATCGTGGGCGAATTAAAGTTTTACGATGGTGAATCACATGTACATATGTTTATGCTCCCCAAATATGCTCGTACGTATTTTGAAACGGAAGATATTCCCGTACTAACAGAGGAGACAAAGGTTAATCTTCCGTCTAAGGTTGGTATGTTGCCTCACGAATGATTTTTAACTAAAGCAAAACATGTGATATATTAAAGAGGGAGTGTTTCTCCCTCTTTTTATTTTGGTAATATAATGGTAGAAAAATATTGGAGGTGGTTTATTTGGATGATCCTCTGCCGAGTAAATGTCATGCTGCACTAATCTCTCTTGCATTAGATTCACATTTTACCTTTCTACGAGGTGATAATAATGAGTTCTTCTAATTATGTTTCATCGGTGCTTGTGATTCTTCTTGCTCTCATATTCAATGGTATTCTTGCTGCATCTGAGATTGCTTTTGTTTCTATGAAGAGACATCGTATAAAGCGGTTGGTGGAGGAAGGGCATAAACCGGCCAGCATTTTGGAGAAATTTTCTCAGGATACCAGCAAATTTTTCACCACTATACAATTCGGTATTTCGTTTGTTGGTTTTTTGTCCTCAATGGTAGCAGCCCAATCATTTGTAGAACCACTTGTTAGGTGGTTGAGTGATATATATCCTTATGTTTCTGTTTCACTATTGTCTGCTGTTGTCAATATACTAATGTCCATACTTTTGACCCTGATATTTATGATATTTGGAGAGCTTGTACCAAAATCTCTTGCCTATCATATGAGTGAGAAGGTAGCGCTAAAAACTGCCTCTTTTCTTAATATTATATATACAATCTTTATGCCTCTCATTTTCTTAGTATCTTCTATTGTTAATGCTATATTGAAAAGGTTTGGGGTTAGTGAGGTTTCCTCTTATGCTGTATCCGAGGAAGATATAAGAGACATGCTTCAGATAGGTGAATCACAGGGGGTTATAGAAGAAACCGAGAAGGAAATGATATATTCTATCTTTGAATTTGGTGATAAGGTTGTTAGAGATGTTTTTGTTCCAAGGCCTTATCTGTTTGCCATACCCATTACCAGCACACTTGAGGAGGCTCTTGATAAACTCCTTGAATCAGGTCACTCAAGGGCACCTGTTTATGGCGATAATTTAGACGATATTAGAGGTATTGTTCATATCAAAGATGTTGTCAGAGCTATATATAAAGGAACTGGGAAATCTATAAATGATATTCTTAGAGCTCCATATTTCATTCCCGAAACATGGCCTCTGGTAAAAGCTTTTATGGAGATGCGCAAGAACAGGGTTGTCATGGCCATTGTTATTGATGAATATGGTACTGTGTCAGGTATTATTACTATGGAAGATATTCTTGAAGAGATTGTAGGTGAGATTAGAGACGAATACGATGTAGAGGAAGACCCCATCAGAGTTATTGAGGATACTGAGGCCTATACTGTGTATGAGGTTCAAGGTATTGTATCGTTGAAAGACATAGCCGAAGAATTGGGAATAGAGCTTGATGATAAAGAAGTAGATACTATTGGAGGATTTGTAATATATAAACTGGGTAGATTCCCTAAAATCGGGGATACCATAGAAATAGAGGGGGACATAACATTAGAAGTTGCTGATGCTGACAGTAGAAGGGTGCGTAAGGTGAAGATCACTGTTCCTAAGCATAAGATTACGGGCGAACACGACTATTAGTAAAAGGAAGGGGTATTCCCCTTCCTTTTTTATATCTCAATAAATCCTGCCTCTTTTAACCTAAGAAGCACAGATAATGTTTCCCTCGTACCTATACCGGAGCGTTCTGTCAGTTGTTTAACATTCTTTTTACCATCAAGCAGTGAAAAAACAAGCCAGTCAGTAAGGCTCAGTGTGCTTCCCATTGTGTCTATCATGACATTGTCAGCCAGTATTTTGGGAACGGCATCCATTGGGATTGATTCCTTGAGAAACTTTAGCTGTTCCCTATAACGAGGCAGTTCAAGGGCAATGGTGTCAATGGGAAACTCAATTTTTTTGGGGAAGTCATCATATGTATCAAATGATACGGCCAGTTCACCCTTTTCTGCTGTGAAGAATGTTAGCACTAAATCTTCATGGTATTTTTTTTGAGCTACGCTTCTAAGGAATGGAGTTTGTACAAACAAAGGATGGTTATTTAGTATCTTTTCATACCATATGTTATGATGTTCGATAATGTCTGGAATCTTGTTGAATGGGTCAAATTTGAATAAAGAGCCATCAGAAAGCCCACCTCTTGGTGCCCTGGCTATAAAGTGCACAACATTTTTTCTAACTGGAATGAAATAGAGAAATTCTTCATCTTGGTAAATCATGTCAAATGTATCTCTCTTTGATCGGGGAAGCGTCAATGTCAGTTCAAGAGAGATTTCATTAAGCGTTGACCTTAAAATTGGTGGCATAATAACCCCTCCTTTTATAAAAGATCACCGATGATATCGGCGATTTGCGATGCATATCTTGTTAGTATTGTAACAAGTAAACTAGTATTACTTCTTTTAGATGTGATGACTGATATAAGAACTTTGTCGTTAACTTTTCTTGTTACAAGAATTTCTTCGGATGAATAAGTAGCAGAATATTCAAAGTCGCCTGCAAGAACTCCTTCACCTATTTGCTCAGATATGGCAAATAGCGATGACACCATTGCTGCAAGTCTCTCTTGTAGTTCAGCATCTGGTACGGTGCTCACAAGGTGGAAACCATCAACAGTAGAGACAATGGTAGCTCTTATGCCTGTTGAGGTTAACTCAATGCGCTTTAGTATTTCTGCAATTTCAGATTTTACATTATCTGGTAGCATGTCTTATCCCTCCCCAGCCTTTTCCATTTCTTCAAACCATTCAAGAACAGTCTGTGCAAGTGCTATAAGAACATCTCTTACACTTTTTTTGTCAGTTGCCACACATGGCACGATCTTAATATTTGGAGGAAGTCCCATCATATTTCTAATTTTTTCTGGAGAAATGGCTCCTTCCATGTCTTGCTTGTTAGCGGCAACAACGAATGGAACAGGGGCATAAGCGGAAAATGTGCGAATAATATCTTTGGCCTTAGCTATAGATTGTGGGTCTGTACTATCTACCATAACAATATACCCAAGCATATCTCTGCTAAGGATTTCCCACATATGTTTAAATCGTGATTGGCCAGGGGTACCAAAGAGATAGAGAATAAAATCTTCATCGAGTGTTAGTTTGCCATAGTCAATAGCAACAGTTGTTGTTTCTTTAACCTTTTCTTCTGGATTGGTAATAGGTTGATCTGTATTGACAACACCTATCTCTGATATCGTTCGGATAAATTCTGTCTTTCCAGAGTTAAACGGGCCTGTAACGACAACTTTAATATCGCTCATAATTGTACCCCCCTATAACTTCTTTTTCAGTAGGTCTATGAAACGCTGAATAATACCTTTGGAATATGGTCTTTGTTTTTTTCGCTTGTTACTCCCTTTCTTAGATTGAATAATCCCCAATTTTATTAGTTCCGTGAGTTTTGCCTTTATTTCAGCCTCATCTGTATCTGGATGGTTAGCGTGTATTTCCTTTATGATATCCTTTGCTCTTTTGGTTGATGTTTTAACCATTAAGAAGATTTGCCACGATAGGTCGTCAAGTTCAGGATGCTTTACGAGTATACTGGCAGCCATTGGAGATACTTCAAGGTAGTCATCTTCGCTGCCGACAAATCTTCTAAATTCATTTTCTTTTTGTATTCTGTTTCGTACATCGTCTAGTATCTCGGAGATGTGTGTGGGAGGGAGCTTGGTAACAACATTTTCAGGTATTTTGAAATTGGGTAGAAACATAATTTTGGCATTATTCCAACCAAGCATGGTTTTTACCTTATCCATGATAAACTGCCTGGCTGCATACACCTCTCCTGAGTTCCGTTCAAGATATTCAGCATATTCTCTCTTAGTAGCGACATCCCATTCTCTCTGGACAATTTTGGTGAGCATGTTTTTGTCAAGGTTGCGGGCATACACGATGTATTGCGCCAGAGAATTCGGAAGTTTAGATGTTAGTGCTATAGATATCCAGCCTCCTGCTATATTAATAAGACCTGCTTGGTATGTATTGGTACGGTATATCATGATAACTGCATCGCTTTGTTTTTTCTCAAGGTATGAAAGCAAATCAAGTAAACCAATGGTGTTTGTGTCCATTTTAATCATCGCTCAGCACCTCTAAGAGTGGTTCTTTTTTTTATAAGTGAAGCAATACCGATAAAGACAGCAGCAGTAGCAGGAACGGAAAAATGCATGTAGGTACGAAATAGTACAGTAAGAATTTCATCGGTGCCTAATGCCATATACATGATGTGGGAAAGATCAAAGTCATCTCTGGCAACGATAGGTATTAGTAGATTGGAAAATAGGAGATATATGAGGACGGTGTAAGCTTTACTGGTGAAACCGACATCCATAAGTATGTTTTTTAGTGCTATTTCCGGTGGCATAAAGTTCAGACTAATAACCATGCCTACAAATAAAAGTAGACCACCAAGAGTTGTTTTCAACATACTCCAAGGACTAAGCGTGGTAATGGGATATGCGAGAATAAAGATTTTGATTATAAGTGATACATTGAAAAATGTTTCTGTGGAGAATCCACTAAATATGTATGGTAGTTCCCAGAGGATGACAACTACAGCATGAATGGCACCAGCAGGTATCATCCACAAACTTCCCCACAATATAAGGGCATAAGTATATAACATGCCAGTTGATAAATGACCAAACATATTTTGTATTCCTCTCATGTTTGTTATTATACCAAGTGGAGGGATAAAACCAAGATGATAAACAATATATTGAAAAATATTCCTGTAGACGGTATAAAGCATTTATATATTGATAACACTATTTTAGATACTGTGCCTAACGACATATACCCATCACTACATTATAGATATCTTTATGATTACCAATATGATGTTGTTAATGCTATTTTAGAGCATAATGTATTTGTTAGTGCTCCTACAGGCAGTGGGAAGACACTATCCTTTGCCCTTGCATATGCCCGTATGAGGGAGAATAGCCCCGAGGCTACTATGCTTGTTATATATCCTCGTAAGGCATTAGCAAGAGACCAAATGCTTGCCCTGAGTGATATTTTTGGTCATATTCCCCATATGGAAACTGTTAAGATAATGGCTTATGATGGTGATGTTTCATCACTTCAGAAGAGAGAAGCATTGCTTGGAGCCGATGTTATTGTGTCTAATTTTTATGGTATACATGTCTATTTAGCCAATCATGGTGCGTGGGCAAGGTTTTTATCAAAGCTATCTCTTGTTGTGATAGATGAAACTCATTTGTACTCTGGAGTGTTTGGCACCCATGTTTCTTATGTTATTCGTAGGCTTAGGAGACTGGCATCGCTGTATGGGGCGGCGCCTAAGTTTCTGCTACTATCTGCTACAGTTTCAGAACCTGATAAATCGGGTGAGCTGCTTGTTGGTTTACCGTTTGTATCTGTAGAAGTCCCTGGTTTGTCTATGTACTCTAAAGATTTATATTTTCTGACAACATCTTCTGGAAAGGAGAGACGACTCCTTATATCTCTTGTACAGCAGCTTATAGATTACGGATATAGGGGTATGGTGTTTTTTAACTCCCGTGAGGAGATGGAGCGCATTTACTATGCTATGAAGGGGAGTGAGTATGGTGATGAGGTTGCTCCATATCGTGCAGGCTATGATGCCGATGAAAGACGAAGGATAGAATCGGCTATGCGTAGTGGCGATATATCTTTTCTTTTGACAACTTCGGCTATGGAACTGGGTATTGATATTGGCGATATTGATGTAACGATTTTATACGGTTTTCCTACAACAGGTTTTTCCTCTTTTTGGCAGAGGGTAGGGCGTGCTGGTAGGAAGTCTCATGGATATGTTTTCACAGTGCTAAAATCGTCTAATGCTTTGGATATGTATATTTATGATCACCCCGAGATAGTACTTGCCCGTAGGGGAGAACCGCTTCATCTGGATATTACCAATATGGATATAGGACTCAAGCAGATAAAATGTGCCATCTGGGAATATCCGCTGAAAGATGATATGGATGGGAAATATTTTCCCAGAGAAGTTATAGATGTGTTTGTTGAGCAAAATAAAGACAAACTTGTAGACTCTGATAAGGGCATGGTGCTTCTTGATGCCAAGCCCCATCACGAAGTATCACTGGATGAGGGAGATAGTGTCAGTTTCCACATTACCGATGAGGAAACGGGCAATATGATAGAAAAAGTGCAGATGTGGAGGGTTTTGAAAAAACATTATCCCGGTAGCACATATTTTTATATGGGAAAATCTTATGTTGTGGAGCTTATAGATTTAGAAAAGAAGTTTGTTGGGGTTAAGCCTGTTCATGGTATTTCTGAAACTATGCCTGTGGGTTGGGAAGACATTAGGGTTATTGATATAAGGTCCCGTAAAATAGTAGGTAGAAGACCTGTTTATGAGGGAGTGCTGGAAATAGAATCTTACACTGTGGGATATTCTGATAAAACGGGTGTTTACCTTTACAATGCGCCATTGTATCGTAAGTTTCTGACAAAAGGGGTGTGGTTTGATGTTTATCGTGATGATTTAGAGGTGTCGTCCTCTATGTTCCACTTGCATATACCTATGCTGGGCACAGCTTCCATAACAACAGATGAAATATTTGCAGGTTCTCTGCATGCGCTGGAGCATATTCTTATTAATGTGCTGCCTCTCATATCTATCTCACCAGATGATGTAGGAGGTTATTCTATACCATCTATTTACAAACATATTATTGAGGAGATAGAATTTGCCCCCCTTGTGTATGTAGAAGAGAAACAGCAGTTTCCCAATATTACACTTGATGTTAGAGAGCAGGCAAGAGTATATATTTACGATAGTCATCCCGGTGGTGTAGGTATAGCCGAGCGCATATACGAGAAATTTGAAGATATTGTGGTGTATGCTGCCCGTCGTCTTGATGACTGCACTTGTAAAAAGGGATGTCCTGCCTGTATTATGAGCCACCAGTGTGGTAACGGCAATAGACCGCTCAATAAACTTGGAAGTAGGTCTTTACTTAGAACACTTTTTCTGGTATAATCATTTTGCGACTGGCGAGAGTCAGATGGGCTGGATGCCGGGATAGCTCAGTCGGCCAGAGCGGGTGATTTGTAATCACCAGGTCGCGGGTTCGAGTCCCGCTCCCGGCTCCACAAAGGGGCTTATCGCCCCTTTTTCTTGTTTTGACGATCCGATATGTTAACTTACTCTTATTTAGTAGCTGTAAACAGTGTTTATAAATGTGGTATGATTATATTGTGAACGATGTTTATAAGGAGGTGGGATGTATGGAAAGTGCCATACATGTAGAAAACTTGGTAAAAAAATACGGAAATTTTGAAGCAGTTAAAGGCATATCGTTTGATGTTAAGAGGGGAGAGCTATTTGCATTTCTTGGACCCAATGGTGCCGGCAAGTCAACAACGATAAATATCTTGGTTACTGTGCTTAAGCCAACAGCGGGTACGGTTTATGTGGCAGGACACGATGTTGTCAGGGAAAAATTACAGGTAAGACAAAGTATTGGTGTAGTATTCCAAGATCCGTCTCTTGATTCCCGCCTTACTGTTGAGGACAATTTGAAAATTCATGGTTATGTTTATGGAATTTATGGCAAAGAACTTCAGAAGCGCATGGATGAGGTGCTAGATATTGTTGAGTTGAAAGGTGTAAAGAAAAGACTCGTTAAGCATCTATCTGGTGGTATGCGTAGGAGGCTTGAGATTGCTCGTGGACTCATGCATACTCCGCAGGTGCTCTTTTTAGATGAGCCCACAACAGGTCTTGATCCACAAAATAGAGCTAAGATTTGGGACTATGTTGAAAATATACGCTCTACTGGAACGACGGTATTTTTCTCCACTCACTATATGGATGAAGCTGAATATGCTGATAGGGTGGCAATCATGGATCACGGTAAGATTTTGGCCCTTGATACCCCAGAAGCACTTAAGAAGGGAATAGGTGGTAATATGATTGTCATTGGAGTAAAAGAGGGTAAAGAAGACTGTGTTGTAGAAAAGCTGAAGCAGATGGGCTTTACTCCTCACAAGGCAAATGATGGCAAAATATGGATACCTGTGTCTGACACGGCATCGACCATTCCGCGATTGTTTGAGGGGCTTGGTGATGTTATTACTGAGGTTGATATTCGTATACCAACACTTAATGATGTATTCCTCACGCTTACGGGGAGAGAGCTAAGAGATAACGAGTCTTCTCCTGAAAAATTTGTGCCAATGAGATTTAGGAGGTGATAACTATGGGGGTTAAGGTTGCATATATTGTGTGGTGGCGAGAACTTCGTAGGTATATCCTTGACAAAGGTAGAATGATAGCCATGTTTTTCCAGCCACTAATGTTTCTCATTGTCATGGGTTATGGTATTAAGAGCGTTTTTCCTGAGAACCTTATGGGATTTGACTATATGAAGTTCCTATTCCCCGGGATTTTGGCTATGACAGTATTCATGACAGCTTTTATGGGAGGTATCACCGTTATATGGGATAGGGAGTTTGGTTTTCTCAAAGAGCTTATGGTTGCTCCTGTAAGACCGACATGGGTTGTTCTTGGGCGTATTCTTGGTTCTGCTACTGTTGCGACACTTCAAGGGATTATATTCATGATTATCGGTTATTTTCTTGGTATCCGTCCAGACATTGTGATGACATTAAAGATTGTGGTAGTAACTTTTGCTTTGGGTATTATGGTTGGTGGCCTTGGCATATTTATGGGGAGTGCATTGAGAACCACAGAAAACTTTATGGCGCTGATGAATATGATTGTACAACCTATGCTCTTTTTATCCGGTGCTTTCTTTCCTATAGACAATATTCCCAATTGGCTCAAATGGTTTGTGTATATTAACCCTCTGACTTATGCTGTAGATCTTATGAGACATATAACCAAATCTATGATAAAAGTTCAGACTATAGCTGTGCCACAGATACCTCAGAACTTACCACCACAGGCTATGAAGACTCTTCAGCCTATTATGGATATGCTTAATTCTGTAATGTCTACAAGACCTGATGTTACGCACTTTTCTATGCAGACAGATATTCTTGTTATGAGTGGCTTTGCTATTGTGTTTGTGCTTCTTGCAGGTTGGCAGTTTGCCGTATCTGAAGGGGTGTAGTATAGGTGTTGACATGGTAGGGGGATGATGATATAATACTTTTGCGACTTGAAGGTGGGGCCGTAGCGCAGTGGGAGCGCGCCTGCTTGGCATGCAGGAGGCCACGGGTTCGAATCCCGTCGGCTCCACCACCTCTTAGGAACCACCCCCTACTGATACAGGGGCCCATACCATAGGGCCCTATTTTTGATTTTTGGGGATTTGGAATGTGTATACCATACATACCATACAAGTTGCAAACGACTTTGATGTATGAAATTATCCATTTACTCTTTTATTGCATGTCCATCGTGCTATTTTCTGAGAAAAATAGTTTTGATGAGTTTGTGCTTTGTATATTAAGACCTTTCAATGATTAGTGATTGTGGAATTATTTTATGAAATATGGTTAGGTGAAATCTAAAAGGTGTAATGAGAGAGATATTGAAGTTGGTTTTTTTTCTCCCTTATAGTATAGTTAGAGGCACTTATTATTTGGGGTATCTTGAGATGAGACTTCTACTGAGTATTGAAAGGAAAAAGGGAGGGGATGTTCCCCTCCCTGACCCTGCGGGAACGGTTATAGAATATACCGTTATTATCTGAAGAGCTGAAGTACGCTCTGAGGGGCAGTGTTGGCCTGGGCGAGCATTGCTGTAGCGGTCTGCTGGAGGATCTGGTCTCTTGTTGCAAATAGCTGTTCTTTGGCCATGTCTGCGTTGTAGATTCTGTTCCAAGATGCCTCTACATTGACCTGTGCAATCATGACAGTCTCTTCCTTGGCCTGCAGACGAGCCTGCAGAGCACCGATACCTGCAATCCATTCGGATGTCTTACGAATTGCAGCATCAACTTTCTGGAGAAGTGCGTTAGCAGAAGCGTTGACGTTGTTGGAATTGCTTACTCCTGTTATGCCAACCTCATTAGCGACACCCAAGGAGGCATATACTTCTGCTACCGTGAATTGTGCAGATGCATCAGTAAGTCCTTGAGTAGAGTCATAGACTTTAGCCGCTACGGCAGAAGAAGTATTATCAGCAGTTGTGATCATAACTGCTAGCTTATTTGCATTGCCTACCCAATTGGTCCAATTAGCCTCATCGTTTGTAATTGTTCCGTTATTAAATACAAACTTGAACTGTCTGTCCCAAGTGGTTGTCTCAAAGGAATCTGCTCCTGTTTGGAATTTAAATGTAGTAGAAGCAGAGCTGGTTGTTTCTGCTGGTTTAGAATCATCAAGCAGACCAATGTCATTCCACCTGGTCTCGTGGGCAATACGCACAATTTCGTGCATGTACTCTCTGACCTGCTGGGCGATAGCTAGACGCTCTTCTGTGCCCATTGTGTCGTTTGCTGCCTGGGAGATCTTGTCACGAATATCAAGGAGCAGGTCCTTGATCTTTGTCAGACCACCCTCGGCAACGGAGAGCATGTTCTTGGCGTCAGAGATGTTGTCAAGGGCAACACCAAGACCACGGCTTCTTGCTTTCAATTTTACTGAAATTCTGAAGCCCGCAGGGTCGTCTGCGGCCTTGGTGATACGTACGCCTGTTGCCAGGCGCAGCTGTCTGAGAGCCAGGTCGTTGTTGACCAGCTTCAGGCTGTTCAGGGCATTCATAGCCCCAATGTTAGAGTTAATACGAGTGAGATCGGCTAGTGCCATCTTCACTCACCTCCGTCCATGGATTAATAGTCTCCCCATCCTTGGGGAGCCATTATTATTATCGGAGGAAGTCTTCAATATTTAATACCCCTTGGGTTAGAATATAGACATGTGGAGGTGATAGATGTGAAGATTATGGTTGGTGATAATGTTTTAGATTTAAGCAATAAGATATCTGTAAAGACGCCACTTGGCGTCTATGATGGATATATTCTTGATATGATGTCTTCCTCTTCTGCCGGTATTGTTGCTGCAGAGGTAAACGGCGGTATCCTTGTTATAAGGGGGGGCACTGTTGATGACATTGCCATTCGTGGTTATTTAGATATTCTGGTTCTTGATGGTGTTCGTGTTTCTTATTTAGAAGCCAAAGTAGGACAAATGATTTTTATGAATAGCACAATGGAAAGGGCTCAAGTTCGGGTGTCTGAGGTTTTAGAGGTGTCAGGTAGCAGTGTGTCAAATGTGGATGTTATGTCTGAACATCTGAAACATTTTCATGTAAGGTATAGCAATATAGAAAATCTTATTCTGAAAACAGAGAAAGTAGACAGTCTTATTTTGTATGGCACTCGCAAGAAACCCATAAATATTATGGGAGGAAAATGGGAGATAACTGCTGTAAACACACTATGGGTTAGTGGTAATCAGCTGTGGGATAGTGGTTTTAGACTGGAGATTGAGGAATATAAACACTTTTTAGGTGAAAACCTAAAATATGTAGAGCTAAAAGATGTATATGTGCCCAGATGGTTGGAAATGCTAATAGCATATAGAGATATAGAGAGGGAGTTTTCTGAACTATTGTAAGGGGGGAGAAAAATGGTAGACAAAGAAATTCTAAGGCAGTGGTTTGAAGACCACAAGATGGAGGCCGCACAGGTGCTTATGGACTTTGTAAAGACAGCCCCTATTAATCCTCGCAGTGGTGAAGGTGGTAAGGGAGAAATTGAGGCTGCCAAGGTGCTTAGTGGTTATCTCCAGCAGTGGGGTTTTGAGGTGCATCGTATAGATGCAGAAGATCCAGAGTTTGGGCCGAGGCCTAACATATGGGCAGTGCTTGAAGGCGAAGATACATCTAAAACAGTGTGGCTTATTGGCCACATGGATGTTGTCTCTCCTGGTGATCTATCTCAGTGGGAGACTGATCCGTTTGAGCCTGTTATGACAGAAGACGGTTGGATTATTGGTAGGGGGGCAGAGGACAATGGGCAAGGTGTTGTATCCAGTATGTTTGCACTGAGGGCTATGAAAGAGCTTGGCATCAGACCTAAATACAATGTTGCAGTACTTCTTGTTGCCGATGAGGAGACGGGTTCTGATTATGGTCTTGCCTACCTTGTGAAAAAAGGACTGTTTAAAGAAACCGATATGGCCATTGTGCCCGATGGTGGCACCCCAGATGGCCATTTTATTGAAGTGGCCGAAAAATCTATATTGTGGCTACGCTTTACCGTTCAGGGTAAACAGGCACATGCATCCATGCCACCGGCTGGTGTCAATGCCAGAAGGGCCGCATCTTATCTTGCCGTGTATTTAGATGAATATCTGCACGATGTTTATGCCGACAGAGATAATCTCTTTGAGCCACCATATTCTACCTTTGAGCTGACAAAGATAGAGGCAAATGTAGACAGTGTTAATATCATTCCCGGTAAGGATATCTTCTATATGGATATGCGTGTACTTCCCCAGTGGAAGCTTGATGACATTATCGGTGATGTATATTCCATTGTTAGCAAAGTGGAGTATGAGTTTAAAGTGTCAATTTCTGTTGATGTCGTTCAAAGAAATGATGCTGCACCTCCTACATCTCCCAAGGCAGAGATTGTTAGAAGACTGAAAAAGGCTATAGAAATTGACAGAAACATAGCCCCTGTTGTTGGTGGTATTGGTGGTGGTACAGTGGCTGCCCATCTCAGGGAGATTGGTGTAGATAGTGTTGTATGGGCAACAATAGAAGAGTTTGCCCATCAGCCTAACGAGCGAGCTCATATAGACAATCTTATTGGTGATGCCCGCACTTTTGTACTTGCACTAACACTTGATGAATTTTAAGGGGGATGTCTTTTGCAGGTATATATAGATTTACAGGCACTGGTTCACAATGCGAGGTATATATTGAGTAAAACAGACGGTAAGCAAATTGCCGCAGTTGTCAAGGGAGATGCCTATGGCCATGGCATCTCCCTTGTTGTTCCTACACTTGTATCACTGGGTATCAATCGTTTTGTAGTATCTAATCTTAAAGAGGCATATGCTATATGGAATCTCGGTGCCCAGTGGATTCTTGTTTTGCACCCATCACCAGAAGATGTCAAAGAGATTGAGTATTTGCCAGCACCTCTCAGTAGTGCCATTCGCATAGCCATTTGGGATTTTTCAATGCTTGATATTGTTCCCAACCATGTACCTGTACACATAGCACTTTCAACGGGCTTTGGCGTGGGTATAAACGAGATACAGGGTAATCTCTCCAATGTTTATATAGAAGGGATTATGGGACATATGCCGTTTTTAGATGATACAGAAAAACACCAGAGGCTACGCGAAAGAATATACAAGGAATTTATTGAAAGGGCAATTTTCTATGCCGAAAAGTATCGTGCTTCGGAGGTTCATATATGCAATAGTGCCACACTTTTTTACATGGATGGTTGTAGTGGTACAACCATGGTAAGAACTGGAGTTGGTCTTTATGGTTATATAGAAGCTCGTAGTATTAGACCAGAGCTAAAACCTGTAATGTATCAAGTTGGTGAGATTATTTCCATTAAAAAGGTTAAAAAGGGTGATACGGTATTTTACGGTAATGTGGCTGAAAACAATATGACTGTGGCATTTGTAAGAGCAGGTTATGGCGATGGCTATGCAGGGGGACGCTATGCATATCATATTAGAAGCAAACAATACATTTCTCGGGTATTTGACCTTACGATGAATGTAACGGCATTTGATGTATCTGGTATAAATGCCCGTGTGGGAGATAAAATCTTGCTCTTAGGAGATAAGACCAAGGTTAGAGCCGATGAGGTTGGCAAACAGATAGGTGTTTCTACAGAAAAGGTGTTAACAAGGGCAGGCCTATCCCGTAGGATAGCCCTGCCTGAAGATATTAAAGACCTCTTACAAGCATAACAGGTGTCTGCTGATCTTGATTACCAGCGGGGTTGTCCATAAGTACATCTTCAAGGAGTTTTCTATCAACACCGTCAGATGCTCCGACAACCCATGCACCGGTTAAATCGTTGGCATCCACAATGGCCGCTTCAAGGCCAGTAATCTCTTTAATCTGCATGGCCACAGCATCAGAATCTTCAGGGCCTAAAATAATGTAGTAATCATATGGGGCTAAGCTGGCTGGCATATCGTCTATAAGGGCAGCCTGATCACCGGCTGTTTTATAAAACATACCTCTTTTGCCTGTCAATCTACCTATGGCACCATGAATTGCTGCTTTTATAATAGGCAGTGTTCCTGTTTCTTCTATAAGGACCTGCATGGCCATAGGATTGGCCAGTGGGGCAAGAAGGGAAAATGGTTCACCATGGTGCTCTTTAAGACTGTGGAATGGATTTTTCTTTTCTACAAATGATGCAAGGAGCCATGCCAGTGTTCCATAATCTACGCCATCAGCCATGTAGAACATACCTTCTGTTATAGCTGCCACACACGAAGCAATGACGATAATGTCTCCCTCTTGTCTAATATTTCTTGTATACAGATCGGCTATTTCCCAAATTTCATCTCGTTCATCAACAATTTTTGTCTTTATAGGTATTTTTTCTATGTCTGGATACTTCTGTTTAACTTCGGCAACCCACTTATGTTCCCTTGCTTTTATTTTCACACCAAATATGTCTTCGTACATCTGTCTTAGCTTGTAATATTTGGGGGAGACGGCTATTCCCATTTCCATAACATGTTTGGCCTTTTCTTCCATACCTTTTATGAGATAGATGGTGGCCAAATTGATGAAATCTGTTTCATAGAAGTTTGATGGTGTGAGTGCCAAGAACTTTTCATATAGTTCAAGTGCTTTGTCAATATCTTCTTTCTCCATGTATACTTTGGTAAGTCTTTTATATACATATCTGGCAGGATCAATAGTACTTTTAGTGATTTCTTCTTCCATATTTAGAATCTCTTCCCATATTTCTATTCCCTTATCTTTTTCATTCACAAAGAAGTAATACAAGTCTCCAAGGAATATGCGAGCCCATAAGTTATCTGGCTGTATTTTTATGTATCTGTGGTAAAGTTTTATGGCCAGCTCTTCTTTCCGTTCTTTTAGTAGAAAGAAAGCGTATAATCTTGTAAGTCTTGCATCAGGTTTCATGTCCAGATGTTTTTTCACAGTTCTTTTGGCTAGTTCATGGTGTCCTTTTTTCCATAAATACCTTGCGCCACGATAGACTATATACGGATTCTCTACATAGCTACTTGTAATGTAACGGGCGTATTTTTTGTCCGATAATCTCTTTTGTCCTAAAAAATCTAACAGCTTTCCATAAATCATATTGACTCACCTCTACATATATAAAATTGCCCACACAGTGATTAGTGTAAGCATATATTCAATTACCATAATATCAAGTTTTTCAAGTATTCTTGGTATGTGTTTGGGATGTATCACAAGGAATATGGTGATGCCTACTATTATGACAATGAGGCTCTCAATGATAGTCCACAACGATATAACATGTTCTATATACCTTATGCCTACCAAGATGATAATGGTAGCCATTATGATATAGTGTGGTATTAGTTTGATACTGCTTTTTCGGTATCCAATACTGACAAGCTTTGACATACTGGCCACGGTGCCTACAGAGGCCAGTATTAGTACCACTTTTCCGTATATGGGTATATGGTGAATAATCATACTTTTGCTGATAAAACCGCTAAACAATGGTACTCCGCTAATACCTAAGACGCCGATGACTAAAAAGATATATCTATGCATTGGAAATTTCGCATGTTTTAATGCCTTTATATCGTAATGGCCTGTTTCTTCTACTTGGTCTCCTACAGTGAAGAATAGTAAAGATTTAAAGATACCGTGATTGAATGCATGGAGTGCTCCGTATATAGGGCCTCCGGCAAGAACATAGCCCATCTGAGATATTGTGTGAAATGCCAGTATACGCTTGACATTTGATTCGTTGTATGCAAGAATAACCCCTGTAAGTGCTGATAGGAGGGCAATTAGTGTTATAGGAGTATAAGCCTGTTTGAGTATAGGTGTATTAATAAGTCTAAATATAACGATACTTCCCATTTTTACAAAACTACCAGACAATATAGCAGACACCTCTGTGGGGGCAAGACTATGGGCTGCAGGTAGCCACATAGAAACAGGGAATACGCCGGATTTTAACAGTAGAGGCACAATAAGCATAGATACTATAATTGGTGGTATTTCACCAGTAATACGGGAAATATCCAATGTTCCTGTGTGCATATATATAAGACCTACAGCTGTAAGATACATGGTAAAGGCAAAGTAACTGATCATGAGATATTTAAGTGATGCCCATAGATGTTTCCAATTATCTTTCATGGCGATGAGAATATACGCAATGATAGAAGACAGTTCAAGCATGACATATATATTGAAAAGGTCAAGTGTAATGGCCGATGTGTTGAGTGTTGATAAGAGTATGCTGGTGAGGAAATAGAATAGTGGAGGATAGTTTTTTTTAAATGATGAGAGCCAACTCGTGCCTATTACTGTGACAAATAGCAGTGTGTATATTAGCGAAAGATTGTCAAATCTTAGGTGTATGCCCCTGAGTATCCAACCGCCGGTATATTCATCTAAAGGCATGATAAGGGTTAACCTATAGATGATAAGCAAATCAAGAATGATAATCAATGACGCCAATAGCTTCTGCACCAGTTTGGTTCTAAAGAGTAAAAAAAGGGGGGCAAATAACATTGGTACTAAGGTTAGAAGTGAGGGATATATCTGAATGTCAATGCTCACGATCTATATCCTCCTGAAGTTTTTTACTGCTAAGAGTTCCTTTTTTTAAACTGATAAGCATGGTAAAGACCAGTGCCAATGACATTGTAGCAAAGCCAATAACAATAGATGTGATAATAACAGCTTGAGGTAAAGGGTCGGCATAGGGTCCACTGGTGTTAAGAATGGCAGGTATACGGTATTTTAGCCCTGCAATAGATACGAACAATGCAACCACACCGGCATTCATAATGCCCAAAGATAGCAGTTTGAGAAGTATATTATCTTTCCAGATAATACCTATTCCTCCAATGGCAAATATTACAACGGCTATGGCAATGTAAATCATCAGAATACCCCCCTGTGCTTGATAAATGTCTGGGCTATGGTAACGGCACCAATAAGCACTTTGATGCCTATGAGTGTGTCAACAATGGGTATAATTCCACCACTGATGATATGTCCCGGAGTGCCAAGAGGTAGAAAGTTTTCCATAGGGCTCATGCCCTTTAAAATTGGTATAAGAGCCAGTATAAATATGGTAATAAGGATAACAGCTTCCCATATGGCCATGTACTTGTGATTGAACTCGTTTTCAATATCTTCCATGGGCATTGTAAGAAACACTAAAACGGCTCCTGTAGCTCCTACAATGCCTCCAACAAAGCCTCCACCAGCACTGATGTGACCGGCTACTGCGATATACATACCTGTGATAAGCGATGCTCCGAATATAAGATCTGTGTATATGATAATGGCCTTTTCACGCATGGGTTTGTGTTGTTCCAAGGTTGGTATATGCCCCAGTAGATATACAACTCCCTGTACTGCAACTGTGAATACCAATATTTCAAAGAGTGTATCAAACAGTCTGTATCCTAAGTAGTACGCTGCTATGACATTGATGGCACCGGTGTCTTTGACGGCACCAGTAACATTATCGGGCTGAACATATGAAATAGTTTCAGCCGATACAAGGAGCATGGAGATAAAAATGCCAAATAATAAAACGGATATAAGCCTAATATTCTTCATTGACATCACCTACAAGAAAGTCTTCTAAACTTTCATATATGTCTTCACTATCGGTTTTTACATATATGGCAAATCCTCTTAAGTGATATGGTAAAGGGGTGTATCCGGGCAAAGATAGACTATCTTTTAGTCCTCCGCATATGATGTCAAACTGAAAGGATCTGTCTGTTTGTAAGTCTTTGTGGGAAGGTATTTCTGCGATGCGGGTAATTTCAAGGTGCATGGCATTTTTGTCGGCAAATCGCTTTAGTAGATGATATTCACTACCAGCAAAGCCGTTATTGGTTTTGAAGAAGAAGGGTTCTTTTCTGATATATGCGACTTTAATAGAGCCACGGTGTTTCATGGCAACTACATAGATGAATGTTGTAAATACTGCTCCCAGCGTGGCTTCTGCCATAGCCACATCGGGAGCTCCCATAGCATAGTAATATGTGGCCATGGTGATACTAAATGCTCCCATAAATATGACAGCACGCATAGGATTATGACTGAGGACAACGCCAATTGCAAATATAATTCCCATAAAGCCTAAGGTAACCTCCATGTTAGTTTCTCCTCAGGTAGAAGGCCCTTGCCAGTATATGGCTTGTCATGGGACCAAGTATGGCATATAGAAGTAGCATGAAACCTGTTTTCCAAATGTCGTGGAATTGGAACATGATACCAATAAGGAATAGTAGCATTCCTATGGTGTCGGATATAGTCAAGAAATGTAGTTTTTCCATATAGTGCTTTCTATACCACATACCGAAAGTGCCTATAACCATAGATACAGCCCCGGTTATGATGAGAATGTAAGAGATAATCTGCATATTAACTCCTCCTTGAGTTAAAATATGCCAGTATCATTAGCCCACCTATGCTTAGCATCATATAAGCTATAGCAGCATCTATCGCCCATTCTGCCCTAATGGAAATAGAGAAGAGAATCATTAGGGCGATGAGTTTTACTGTTAGACTACTATATCCAAGAAGCATTTCCCATGTGTTATGTGATTTGATAATGTATAGACCGCTTATAAATGCTGCAAACAAAATAATATATGCTGCAATATTCACCGCTTATGCACCTCGTGTATATACAACTCGCCGGATTCGCTATCGTAGTCAAAGACGATGGTTAGTGGTGTAGCTGTTATGTTGATTGTACTGGCAAATACATCTTTGGTATGTACCTGTCTGTGTACAACTTTGCGTCTTAACTTGCTAGAAAATCCCATTGTGAGCACAATACTTTCATAGATGCCTTTTAATAGAGTTATAGGATACCGTTGTAAAGTCCGACTAATATCGCCAAGGTGACTATGTATATCTCTTTTTTCCAATATCCAACTTATTACTATAGATAATAGCAACCCAATAACAAGGTCTTCACCAGATCGTCCCCCCATTATATACCATATGAGTAGTAGAAATATCGTCCACATATATATATTGTAAATGAAAAAGTTGAAATTGCTTGATGGGTTATAGGGTCTTGACATGAGGTGCAATATTTGATATACTACCTCTTGCAAGGTCGCGGGGTGGAGCAGTCTGGTAGCTCGCCGGGCTCATAACCCGGAGGTCGCGGGTTCAAATCCCGCCCCCGCAACCAATTCTCAGTGGCGGCGTAGCTCAGAGGTAGAGCAGGCGGCTCATACCCGCCGTGTCCGGGGTTCGAATCCCTGCGCCGCCACCATTTTGTTTTTGAAAAATGTTTTCTACGGTGTAAAATACAGTAGATACTGACTTTGAATGTATAAGAGGTGTGGTTTGTGCTGGAGGTAGAAATAGAAAGTTTAGAGCATCTTGGTGATTTGCTTGATGAATATCTCATTAGAGCACTTTGGATATTGTATACAATGTTTAATGTTTATCCTCCTTATGGAACGAGACCACGCTTTGATGATCTTGTAAATATGCTTTATGACAACCTTGCCAGCGGTGATATAGATATCAAGTTTATTGTTTCCGATAGTGGTGAGGTAGAGGGTGTGGTATTTATAGGATTAGATACCTTAGGTATGGTTGTTTCCCGTAAGACTATTTACCTAAGATGGATAAAGACGATAGAAGTATAAGGGGGTATGTTATATGTTTGGTAGAAAGGCAAAGATAGTTGTTACAATGGGGCCTGCTCTTGAAACAGAGGAGCGCATAAAGGAGGCAATACTTGCCGGTGCTGACGCTTTTAGGCTGAATTTTTCCCATGGTAGCCATGAAGAGCATTATAGGAGGTTTACACTTGTGCGAAAGGTATCAGAGGAACTTGGCCGTTATATTCCCGTTATTCAAGATATTCAAGGCCCTAAAATTCGTATTAAAGAAATAGAGGGGGGACAGTGTGAGCTAAAGGATGGAGATACTGTTATATTATCTTCGCAAGGAGATATTGGAGATTGCCACACACTGTATGTAGATTATCCGTATCTTGAAAATGACCTAAAGCCAGGTGCCTCAGTATTTATAGATGATGGAAAGATAAAGTTGAGGGTTGCTCAGAGTACCAAAGATGGTATTGTATGCGAAGTTGTAGCAGGAGGTGTTGTCAAACCCCATAAAGGTGTTAATATTGTTGGTGTTAACCTCACTATTCCCAGTGTGACAGAGAAAGACAAGAAAGATGTCCTATTTGGCATAAAAATGGGTGTAGATTATATTGCCCAGTCATTTGTTAGAAGTCCCGATGATGTTATGGATCTCCGTAATTTCCTTGTTCTCAATGGTGGAAAGAATATTGGTATTATTGCCAAGATAGAAAAGTATGAAGCAGTAGAAAATTTGGAGTCTATTATCCTTGTGGCCGATGCCGTGCTTATTGCTCGTGGTGATCTTGGAGTTGAGGTGCCTATTGAAGAGGTTCCTGTAATACAGAAGAAGATTATTAAGGTGGCAAGAAAGTATGCAAAACCTGTTATTACGGCAACCCAGATGCTTGAATCAATGATTTCTTCACCTATGCCTACAAGGGCCGAAGCGACCGATGTTGCCAATGCTATCTTTGATGGTACTGACGCCGTTATGCTTTCTGCAGAGACATCGGTGGGTAAGTATCCGATAGAGACTATTAAAACTATGTCTCGTATTATCAAAAGGGCTGAGAATGCTTTAAAAAACGGTGAGGTTCCTTATTATGAAAAGATTATGCCTATGGCTGGTTTTACCGATGCCATTGGGTTGGCAACATGTGAACTTGCTAATACAACATCTGCAAAGGCTATTATTACATCAACAGAGTCTGGTAGGACGGCAAAACTTGTTGCTAAGTACAAACCACAGGCTTATATAGTAGCGGCTAGTCCGCGAGAGGGAACTTTGAGAAAGTTGGGTATTGTATGGGGAACATATCCCCTTTATATACCTCCATTTTCTAGTGTTGATGCACTACTTTCCTCAATAATAGACGAGGCTGGTGCTAAGGGATATCTGGAGAGTGGTGATGTGGCTGTTATCACCGCAGGTGATTTTGTCGGTGTTGAGGGGACTACCAACCTTATTAAGATAGCCACTTATACTCCCGTGATTGCAAGGGGTATAGGTATTGGTTCAGGATTTATTGTGGGTCGTGTTACGCGAGGTGAAACAGAGGGAGAGGTCCTTGTTGTTAAAGATATAGCATCTATACAGAAGGTAGATGGACGTGTGAAGGTCATTCTTGTAAAGAAAAAAGATTTTGG
>Ga0256838_1000110_pt1 | contig 58271 bp, 53 predicted proteins | sample 4571419metaG_FD_185978 | JGI IMG/M metagenome (GOLD analysis project Ga0256838, IMG submission 185978) | Hydrothermal vent microbial communities from Guaymas Basin, Mexico - 4571-419 | ecosystem: Environmental > Aquatic > Marine > Hydrothermal vents | place: Mexico: Guaymas Basin | collected... | reverse complement strand
TTTTAGCTTTTTCCTCTTTAACTACTGTCCCAATGATAACTGCCCTATCAGATTCCTTTTCTATAATATTATAAACTTTTTCAATATCTTCTAACTCCTCACTACTTAAATTTTTAAATTTGTCTGGGGATAGCCCTCTATATTTATGCAAGAAAAATCCAGTAATCCCAGCTAAGGTCATTATATTTATTGCTTTACCTACATTTTTTTCTTCAACGAACAATTTAAACAAAATCCTTTTAGTCATAATATCCCTCTTATGTGGAAAAGTTACACTTAACTTAAAAAAATATAATATAAAATATAATATAAAATATAAAGTTTTTTATTTAATTTCTTTAATAGGTCAATCAATTACTTAAAATCTCTGCCAACAACTTCGGAATATCGGAGATATTTTTAGCTATATAAGCTCCTGCCTCTTCCAAAGCTCTCATCTTACTTTCAGCAGTTCCCTTTCCTTTTTCAACTATGGCTCCTGCATGCCCCATTCTTTTACCTTCTGGGGCTGACTGCCCAGCTATATAACCAATAACTGGCTTTTTCATCTTTTTTATAAATTTACTTGCTTCTTCTTCAGCTCCCCCGCCAATCTCTCCAATCATAACAATTGCTTCTGTCTCATCATCCTTCTCAAATAAATCTAAAACCTCTTTATACCTTAATCCAACTATTGGGTCTCCCCCAATTCCCACACAGGTTGAAACCCCAAAACCCGCCTTTTTTATTTGGTGAGCTATCTCATAAGTGAGTGTTCCACTTCTTGAAACCATCCCTACACTTCCTTCTTGTAAAACTTCCATTGGTATAATCCCCAATTTACCAACTTTTGGTGAGGCAATTCCGGGTGTATTTGGTCCTATAATTTTAACTCCAACATCTTCAGCGTAATTTACAAATTCCATAGTATCATGGACTGGGATGTGTTCAGTAATAACAACTATTAAATCAATTCCAGCATCTATTGCCTCAAAAACTGCATCTTTGGCAAATGGGGCTGGAACAAAAATTACCGATGCGTTGGCATCTGTTTCTTTAACTGCCTCTTTAACTGTATCAAAAACAGGGACTCCATAAACTTCTTGCCCTCCTTTTCCTGGTGTAACTCCTCCAACAATTTTAGTTCCACATTCTAACATTTTCTTTGTGTGAAAACTTCCCTGTCTTCCAGTAATTCCTTGAACTATCGCCCTTGTATTCTCATCCAACAGTATCATTTTATCCCTCAACACCATGTATTAAACCGTAAGATTTATATATCCCTTTTTACTTTTTATATGTGTCGTTGTAGGACTTTCACAATTTGTATATAAATTTTATCATTCTAATGCTAATTTCTACATTGATGCGGGGGTGTGGTGTAGCCAGGTCTATCATCGGGGACTCCAGTTGCCTATAGGGCACTGGACCACGGCAGGAGAAATCCCTGGACCTGGGTTCAAATCCCAGCACCCCCACCATTTTTTGCTAAAATAAAAAAATTTTTGTTTTATTTTTCAATAATTAATTTGTAGATTTGGATACATTTGTGGAGATAACTTCGATAGGTGTCGAAATTGGATGAACTTAACATAATAATTCAAAATGTATTATTGTTAAAAAAATTCAACACTGATGATGAATGGAGAAATAAACTAAATTATTTAGTTGATAGAATCATAAAAGCTAAAAAAATATTTGTCTTTGGAGTTGGAAGAAGTGGATACATCGGAAGATGTTTTGCCATGAGATTAATGCATCTTGGATTTAAATCCTATTTTGTTGGAGAGACCTCAACCCCTTCCTATGAAAAAGATGATTTATTAATTTTAATATCTGGGAGTGGAAAAACAGAGAGTGTTTTAACAGTAGCTAAAAAGGCAAAGAAGATAAACAATAATATTGTTGCAATTGTATGCGAATGTGGGAATGTAGTGGAGTTTGCTGACTTAACAATTCCATTGGAAGTTAAAAAGTCAAAATATCTGCCAATGGGGACTACTTTTGAAGAAACTGCCTTAATATTCTTAGATTTGGTCATAGCCGAGATTATGAAAAGGTTGAATTTAGATGAGAGTGAAATAATAAAAAGGCATTGTAATTTACTTTAATTTTATTCCAAATCCTCAGCTCCAAATTTCTGGGCTGAAACATATTCTGTAACTTCTTTTTGGTATTCATCTAATGTCTTAATTATCTTTTTTAATAGTAATAAGTTGTCTAACATTATTCCAAATGTTCTCATTGTAAATACACTTGCAAAAAATAATGCATCTCTTGGATTTTCTTCCCCAAATGTTTCCATAATCCAATACTGTGCTCTTGGAGCAACACTTTTCCACATCTCAGTCAATCCATTAAATCCTTCAATTTCATGGTCTCTTTTTAAATTATTCTTTACATCTCTTATATAGTTGTATAAATCACCAAATGATTTTATATTAAACTTTTCAGCAAAACTTGTTGGAGAACCGTCCTTTTTTCTTAGGGAGAACTCTAATATAATCAATATCCTTCTTAATGCCTTTTTATCAATTCCAGAAAGTTCAGATAACTTTTCTATAACTTCCATATTCTTCCCTCCACTTATATGTTATAATTATATTGTTATAATTATATCATAAATTATGATGTTTATATCACTAATAGTATATAAACCTTCCTATTTTTAGAATATGGATAATATAAAAAAGAAAAATTATTAAATTAGAAAATGAGTATAGAAGTAAGTAAATTATAATAGCTTAAAGGTGAAACTATGAAATTTGGATGGGTTAAGGTTATTGGAGACAATTGGGAAGATAAAAAAGAGATTGTAAAAATGGCTTTGGAATCATCAATTCCCGTGGTTGTTGCTGAGCCAGAAGATATTGAAAAAATTAAAGAACTTGGTAATATCAAGGTTGCATCACACAGCTTAGATGCAGATATTGTTTTAGTAAATAAAGATGATAACATAGAGTTTTTAAAGGAAGCAAAAAACTTGGGGAAAGAGACAGCTGTCTATATACCAATAGAATCAAAGGAGGATGAAGAATTTGCCTCAGAGGTTGCAAGGTTTGGTTTTGTTGATAACATCATCTTAGAGGGGAGGGACTGGACAATCATTCCATTGGAAAACTTAATAGCTGATTTATTCCATAGAGATGTGAAGATTATAGCAAGTGTTGATTCAGTTGATGAGGCAAAGGTTGCCTATGAGATTTTAGAGAAAGGAACTGATGGAGTTCTCTTAACTCCAAAAAACTTGGAAGATATAAAGGAGTTATCAAAATTGATTGAAGAGATGAACAAGGAAAAAGTTGCCTTAGATGTGGCAACAATAACAAAGGTTGAACCAGTTGGTAGTGGAGATAGGGTTTGTATAGATACCTGTTCACTAATGAATATAGGAGAGGGGATGTTAATTGGCTCTTATTCAAGGGCTTTATTTTTAGTTCATTCTGAGACGGTTGAAAACCCTTATGTAGCTACAAGACCATTCAGAGTTAATGCAGGACCTGTTCATGCTTATATTTTATGCCCAGGAAATAAAACAAAATATTTAAGTGAGTTAAAGGCAGGGGATAAGGTTTTAATCGTTGATAAGGATGGAAATGCGAGGGAGGCAATTGTTGGCAGAGTAAAGATTGAAAAAAGACCATTAATTTTAATTGAGGCAGAGTATAAGGGAGATACCATTAGAACTATCTTACAGAATGCTGAGACAATAAGGTTGGTTAATGAAAAAGGAGAACCAATTTCTGTTGTTGATTTAAAGCCGGGGGATAAGGTTTTAATAAAGCCAGAGGAGTATGCGAGACATTTTGGAATGGCAATAAAAGAGACCATTATTGAAAAATGACTATTTTAAATCCTTAACTAATAAAATATTGGGGCAACTTTATTCTTTTTTATTTTATTTATTTTCATATTTTTTAGCTTCTATTACGGTGAAAGTATGGAGATAAAAATAGGAAAAGTTGAAAGAAAATTAAATCAAATCATTGAAGAGGAAGGAGCTGTTTATCTAACCCTATTAGACCCAGAGGAGGAGAATATAGAGAAGATAGCTGAAAACGTTAAAGATTATGCAGATGCCATAATGGTTGGAGGAAGTATAGGAGTAGTTAATTTAGATGAAGCAATTAAAAAGATAAAAAAGATAACCAAATTACCAATAATTTTATTTCCAGGAAATGTTGATGGGCTTTCAAAATATGCAGATGCCGTATTTTATATGAGCTTGATGAACTCATCCAATACTTATTGGGTAGTAACAGCCCCAACGTTGGGAGCTATAACAATCTTAAAATATAATTTAGAGCCAATTCCTATGGCTTATCTTTGTATAGAGCCAGCTAAGAAAACAGCCGTTGGTTATGTTGGAGAGATAAGGGAGATTCCTCAAAATAAACCAAAAATAACTGCAATGTATTGTTTGTCTGCAAAGTTTTTTGGGATGAGGTGGGCTTATTTAGAGGCAGGTAGTGGGGCATCTTACCCAGTAAATAACGAAACTATAAGTTTATCAAAAAAGCTTTCTGGAATTAATATAATTGTCGGTGGGGGAATTAGAAAGCCAGAAATTGCTTATGAAAAAGTTTTAGCTGGGGCTGATGCCATAGTTACTGGTAATTTGTTGGAAGAGAATCCTAAGGCAGTTGAGTTAATGTATGATGCAATTAAAAAAGCTGGAAGGGAAAAATTGAAAAAATAAAAAATTTATTTATTTTTTGATTTCTTAGCAACAAATCCAATGTACGAAGCAAAATTTTTTAAAAAAGTTTTGTAAATAAATTTATCTAATGGTGAATTTGTTATATTTGCTCCAAAAGTATAAACTATCTCAAAACCCTCCTTTTTTAAGGTATTTTCAACTTCTTTAAAATCATAGAATCTTGTTTTGACTTTTATTTTTTCTCCATCAATTACTTTTGTTATTGTCCCTTTTCTTTTTTTCATGGCACTTCTTACTTTTTTAAAATTCCCTCTTAAAATATTCTTTAAAATCCATTTTATATCATAGATGTTTGCCACTGTAAATATAAAAACTCCATCATCCTTTAAAACCCTATTAACCTCTCTTAAAGCTCTCTTTAAATTACAATGATTTAAAGCTCCAAAGAAAGATATTGCCTTATCAAAACTCTTATTTTTAAATGGGAGGAACTCAGCATTAGCAACAACAACTGGTTTATTTGTTTTTTTATTTGCTATTTTAGCCATTTCTATTGATATATCTAAACCAACTGCTTCATTTAAAATTTTTAACTGCTCCCCAGTTCCACAACCAATATCTAAGATAAAGTCATCGTCTTTAACCTCTCTCTTTATAATTTCCCTCTCCACAACTCTCATATACTTGTTTTTATACAATTTATCATAACTCTTAGCTAATTTGTCATAATACTCTTTAATGCCCATTTTCTCACGGTGATAAAAATGATAACTGTTGCAACTGCTGAATGTTTTACGCATGCAAATATTGGATTAACATTACATAAAGCAGCTGCTGGTTATGAAGATTTTGAATTTAAATATTTATTTAGTGAGGAGGATTTAAAGCTAATGAGAAATGTTAAAGTTATAACTGCAATGTTTGTTCCTTCAATTGCAGGGGCTGAAAAACTCTTAGATATAAAGCTTCCAGAGCCAGATTTTAATTACAAATATGCAAAGGCATATAGTGAAGAGAAGGACTTAGAGGTTGCTAAGTTGATGGCAGAGGGGTTAAAGAAAAAATTAAATGCCAATATAGCTATTGGTTCTACTGCTGGTATTGGGAGGGGGGCTATTTGTATATTAACAGATAATAACTGCTATTTATTTACATCTGATGTTTATGCCAATCTAATAACTTTTGAAAATGTTAAGGAGAGGCAAAAAAATGGTATTGAGAAAGGAATAAAAAAGTTTTTAGAGGTTTTAAAAAAAGAGTATTTTTAAATATTGGATTAGATTTTCTTAGCCCTATATTCAGTTATATAATATTTTAATATCCCAGCGTTCAATAGCCAAGTGTTTAAAATGTCTGCAATTAAAGCCAATATTAAGACGGTTGCAATATTTGCCAATATATCCGCTATTGGAATGAAGAGTTTTACAACAATCAATAATATTAGCATTGCAGTGATTGTTGTTAGTGTCATTGTTAAACCTGTTTTCATTGCCTCTTTAACTGTCTCATCAAAACTTTTCGTTAATCTTTTTAAAACCCTTGTAGTTAATAGGATGTCTGAATCTACGCTGTAACCAATAACCATTAATAACGCGGCTATTGTTGCGGAGGATAGCTCAATTCCCAACAAGCTCATAGCTCCCAAAGCCATAATGATGTCTGAAAGTGCAGACAATATTATTGCCCCACTTGGCACTGGATTCCTAAAATATAGATAAACAACTATTGCCATAAAGATAAATGCAAATCCAATAGCTTTAAATCCTTCTTCAAAGAATTTTTTACTTAAAGTAGCTCCAATTGTTTTTTCAGAGTAATTTAACTTATCTAAGCTATCCACATGGAAAAATTCCTTAATTTTCTGCTTTACAACCTCTACATTTTCATTTTTACATTTAATAACTATATAATACCCATTAGCTGATTCCAATTTTTTTACCTCTGCAAGTCCTTTAAGTTCCTCTCTTAGTGGAGTTATATCAATATTCTTATCTACCTTAATCGTTATTTCAGTCCCTCCAGTTATATCTATACTTTTTGGAATCCCTTTAAAACCAATTAACAAAATTGAAAGTATAAGGAGGGCTATTGGGATGGCTATTGATATTCTATAATCTTTTATCATACTTCCAACCCCTTAAAATTGCTGGTCATTAAGACAAATTTTTTTATATGGGATAAAGTTATATAAATAACAATATCCCGTGAAAGGTGATACACATTAGGCATAAAAAATTTTTGATATGTTTATTTTTATTTTTTTTATTTGCAAACGTATCTTTGGCATACACTATTGAGAAGATGGACATTGAATGTATAGTTAATCCTGACGATACTATAAACGAAACAATAACTATGATAATTTATAATGACGAAAATAAAAATTTAACATCCATATCATACACAATCCCTCAAAACATTAAAAATTTCACAATATACACACCATTAGGTGTTAAAGGATACAGTGCTTTGTATAACGAAGGAGTTACTGAAATTGACGTAGAATTTGAAAAACCAGTTCCACCAAATGAGTATGCAAATGTAACATTTAAATGTTTAGTTATTGACGCAATATGGACAAAAAATGATATTAAACAACTCATTATGAACTTTCCAATCTCAGCAAAAAACGCAACTATAAAGGTTGTTCTTCCCCCAGGGGCGGTTATATCTTCCCCTCAAGGAACTCTACTTGTAACACCATCTGGCTATAAAATAACTACTGACGGAAAACATCAAATAATTATTTGGGATTTATCTTTAAATAAAGAAATAACTTTCACAATTACTGTAAAATATACTTTCATATCGTATCCTACACAAAATATCATAGAACAGCCAGCCGTTGGCAATAATTTAAAATATCTCTTAATAATTGCAATATTTGGAGCTACAATATTTGGGGGATTGTTTGTTAAAGAAAGAATCTCTAAAAAGAAGATTATAGAAGGGGCTGAAAATATAAAAAATGAATTGAATGAGTTAAGAAATAAATTAAAAGAAAAAGAAGAGGAAATAAAAAATTTAACAACAAGAATAAAAAATTTGGAGAAAGAATTAAATAAAGCTAATAAAAATTTATTAAATAAAGATGAGATTATTGGAGTGTTAAATGAGAGGATTTCAGAATATGAAAGTAGGATACAAAAACTTTCAGATGAAAATGCAACATATAAAGAAAAAATTAAATCATTAAATGAATATATTGAAAAATTAGAGAAAGAGAATAAAGAACTAAAAAATAAGGTTAAAGAATTAAACGAAATTGCAAAAAAATATATGGAAGAAAAAAAAGGAGTATTATGGAGCTTTTTAACCGAAGATGAGAAGATAATAATTGACTTGATAAAAAAGCATGGGCATATAACCCAAAAAGAAATTGTTGAAATTACTGGAATGAGCAAACCAAAGGTTTCAAGGATTATATCTGAATTAGAGGATAGAAAAATCATTGTTAAAGAAAAAATAGGAAGGGTTAATAAATTAACTCTTACAGAAGAGAGTAAAAAATTGTTATAGTCCATTTAAAAATTTTTTGGGTGAAAAATATGAAAATACTTATTTCAGTTTGTGGGGAGGGTTTTGGGCATACAACAAGATGTATAGCAATTGGTGAATCACTAAAAAATAGTTATGAAATCGCTTACATTGCCTACGGAAAAAGTAAGGACTTTATTGAAAATCATGGATTTAAAGTTTTTGAGACATTTCCTGAGATAAAACTTAAAGGAAAAGATGGGAAATTTGACATAACTTCAAGTATATTCAATAAGGAATATAGCCCAAAAAAAGCTATTAAAAGAGAAATTAACATTATAAAAGAATATAACCCTGATTTGGTAATTTCTGACTGCAAATATAGCACAATCGTAGCCGCAAAACTTTTAAAAAAGCCAGTAATTTGTATAAGTAATCAAAACTACACGAAATATAAGTTGAAAACTGATTTAATTGTCTATCCGACAATGAAAGCCCTAAACATTATAAATGAGAGATGTGAGAAATTTATTGTTCCAGATTTTCCTTTACCATATACCATATGTGAATACAACCTAAAAATTATAAAAAATATGGAATTTATAGGGCCATTAATTAGATATGATGTTGATAATGTTGATGATGATGGCAGTTATATATTAAGTGTTATTGGTGGTTTTGAGTATAGATACAAAATCCTTGAAGAGCTTGGAAAAATTGCCCTAAATAATAACTTGAATGTTAAACTTGTATGTGGAAGTTATGAAGTTGCTAAAAAGCTAAAAAATGATTTAAATCTAACCTCTTATAAAGATAAAAATGTGGAAATAATTCCAATAACAACAAATATGGAAGAACTTATAAAAAATGCTGAACTTATTGTATCTCATGGTGGGCATTCAACAATAATGGAAGCCCTATCGTTTGGAAAACCATTAATTGTTATTCCAGATTTAGACCATCCAGAGCAGGGAAACAATGCTAAAAAAGTCCATGATTTGGGTTGTGGAATAGCTTTATCTTATAAAGAGTTATATAGATTAGAAGAGGCAGTATTTGATATAAGAAACATGAAAATGTATAAAAGAAATGCTTTAAAAATGAGAGAACTTGCAAAAAAATACAATGGAAAGAAAAATATTAAGAAAATAATAGATGGTTTCTTTGAAAGGAAAAGCAACATAAGAAAATACTACTTAACAGACCGAATAACTAACAAATTAATTAATAAGCTTAAATTGAAGATTAGGTGATTTGATGATAACAGTATTCTCAGGAGGAACGGGGACGCCAAAGTTATTACAGGGTTTAAAAAGAGTTGTTGATAATGAAAAATTGGCTGTTATTGTTAATACTGGTGAAGACACTTGGGTAGGAGATTTATACCTATCTCCTGATGTTGATACCGTTTTATATACATTAGCGGATTTAATTAATGAGGAAACATGGTATGGGGTTAAAGGAGACACTTTTTACACTCACGAACAATTAAAAAATCTTGGATTTGATGAAGTTTTAAGGATAGGAGATAAAGATAGGGCTTTAAAAATGCATAAGACGTATTATTTAAGAAGGGGTTATAAACTCTCAGAAGTTGTTGATATGGAGAGAGAAGCTTTAGGAATTAAAGCAAAAGTAATCCCAATGACTGATGATAGAGTTGAGACAAAAATTTTAGCAAAAGTTGGTGATAAGGTTGATTTATTAAAGTTTCATGACTTTTGGGTTAAGAGGAGGGGAGAGGTTGAGGTCTTAGATGTTATCTATGAAAACTCATTATATGCCAAACCTTGTGAGAAGGCAGTTGAGGCGATAAAAAACAGCAACCTTATTATTATTGGTCCTTCAAATCCTATAACTTCCATAGGTCCAATTTTAAGTTTAAGTGGAATTAAAGAGTTATTAAAAGATAAAAAAGTTATAGTTGTTTCTCCAATAGTTGGAAATTCTGCGGTTTCAGGTCCTGCTGGAAAGTTAATGAGAGCTAAGGGTTATGATGTTTCTGTTAAAGGAATTTATGAGTTTTATAAAGATGTAGTTGATGTTTTGGTTATAGATAACACTGATAAAGAGATTGCCAAAGAAATACCATGCGAGGTTTTAATAACAAACACAATTATGAAAACATTGGATGATAAAGTTAGATTGGCTAAAAATATTGTTGAGTTCTGTGGGTCTTTATGAAGCCAGTTGCTTTAACAACTACAAAACCAGGATTTGAGCCACAATTAAAAGAGGAGTTAAATAAATTACCAATAAAAAAGAAAATTTTATGGACACCATTTAGAGGAATTTTAAAAGTTTTATCTCAAAACCCTTATGAATTTTTAAAGGTTGTTAAAGAAAACAAAAATAATTTAAAATTTTTACTGAGAGTAATTCCATTAGAGATGGAATGCCAAACAGATATTGATGAAATAAAAAAAGCAATCTCTTTTTTAATTAATGAAAAGAAAGAAAAATTAGAAAACAAATCTTTTGTAGTTAGGTGCAACAGAAGGGGAAGTCATGAATTTACAAGTGAAGAGCTTGAAAGGATGATTGGAAAATATGTATTAGACAATTTTAAAGATTTAAATTTAAAAGTTAATTTAAAAAACTGGGATTTTAAAATAAATATTGAGATTTTGCAAGATAGAAGTTATATTTCAATATTTTATGATGATTTTAATGAGTTTGTTATTGAAGAAAATATAAAAAACTTAAAAAACTTAAAGAGATACATTGAGAGACCATTAAACCGTTCAGAGAGAAAAATGCAGGAGTTAATTGAGAGATTCCCATTTATATTTAAAAACTTAAACTGCGTTGTAGATATTGGCTCATCTCCCGGCGGTTGGGCGAAAATGTTATCAAAAAAATCTAAAAAGGTCTATGCCATAGATACAGGAGAGTTAAAAATAAAAGCTAACAACATAATCCATATAAAAAAAAGAGCTGAGTGTGTAGATTTTGAAAAAGATATTAATGAGGAAATTGATTTGATAACCAATGACACCAACCTATATCCTGATGAATCCATTTTTTTAACACTAAAATTTGCAAAATATTTAAAAACTAATGGATATATAATTCATACATTAAAAGCAAGAAAATCAACGACTAAAAAAGAAGATTTAGAGCAGGTGTTAAACATCCTAAACCATTATAAAAATATAAAAATATACAAAATAATTAATTTAAAAGCCAATACTAAAAATGAACTCACATTGATACTCAAAAAAGTATAGCAGAAATATTCGGGAATATCTCCGAAAAATATATATACTTCCATAATAAAAAATTGAAAATGTAAAGTTCTGAGGTGGTATTATGGCTGAGCTTCCAGTTGCACCATGTGTAAGAATCTTAAAGAAGGCAGGTGCTAAGAGAGTTAGCGAAGCGGCTGGGAAATACTTTGCTGAGGCATTGGAAGAAATTGCATTAGAGATTGCAAAGAAATCAGTTGATTTGGCTAAGCACGCAAAGAGAAAGACAGTAAAAGTCGAAGATGTTAAGGCGGCATTAAGGGGTTAGGTTCAACTTACATTATATCTATAATATCACTACACCTTTTTATTTTTTGTGCATATTAATTAGAATATTTGAATATTTGGAGTAAAATGGAATAAAATTAAATACTGCTATTTTGTTTGATATTAATAACTCTTTTAAGTATGAGAGTTGGTGAGATGATGAGAATTGTTTTTGATTTGGGTGGCTCAGTTGTAATGCCAAAAGAAGGAGCTAACGCTGAAAAAATTAAAGAATATGCCAATGTTTTTAAAAAAATTAAAGATGAAGGGCATGAGGTAGCCATAGTAGTTGGAGGAGGAAAGACGGCAAGAGAATATATAAAAATTGGGAGAGAACTTGGAGCCAGTGAGAGCTTTTGTGATGAGCTTGGAATAATGGCTACAAGAATGAATGCAATGATTTTAATCACTGCCTTAGGAGATTACAGTATAAAAAAAGTTCCTAAATCATTTGAAGAGGCAGAGTTTATATTAAACTTGGGAAAAATCCCAGTCATGGGAGGGACTCATCCCGGGCATACAACAGACGCTGTTGCCGCTTCATTAGCGGAGTTTATAAATGCCGATTTGTTGGTTATAGGAACGAATGTTGATGGCGTCTATGATAAAGACCCAAATAAATATGAAGATGCTAAAAAATTTGATAAAATCTCTGCTAAAAAACTTGTTGATTTAGCTTTATCATCTTCATTAAAGGCAGGTTCCTCATCAGTTGTTGATTTATTGGCGGCTAAGATTATTGAAAGAGCTAAGTTGAAAGTGGCAGTTGTTAAAGGAACGCCTGAGGAGCTTTTAAATGTTAGTAAGGGAATAGTGAATGGAACAATAATTGAGGGATAAGTATGGAAATTCCAAAGCATAGACACTGTTTAAATTGTGGTATCTCAATTCCCCCAGACCAAGTTTTTTGTTCAGAAAAGTGTAGAATTGAGTATATGCAAAGAAGGAAAAGGATGTTAAGAACCCAATACATGTTTTTAGCTATTGCAGGGCTTATACTTCTCTATTATATTATCACAATAGCTTTGAAGATATAACCAAAAACTATTTAAGTATTTGTGTCCCACTATTACTCTGCTATTGTCCTGACTCCAAAAGGAGTTGGGACATATGTCAATGACCCAGTGGAGTTCCTTCCCCTTTAACCCCAAAGGGGTTGTGAAATGATGAAGCTGGGGAGGCATAGGGTGAAATCAAAAATAAACTAAAAATAAAAATCTGTTTTGTCAAATTTAAAAGTTAATTTAAAAATTTTAAAACTAAAAATAAACAATAAAAATAAATTAGGAGGGAGAAAATGCCAACAGCAAAATTCGTAGTTGCAGACCCAAAAACTGGAAAATGTTATCAAATTGAGGCAGATAATACACCATTAGTTGGTAAAAGAATAGGAGAAGTATTTGATGGTAAAATTTTGGGCTTAGATGGCTATAAATTACAAATAAGAGGGGGAACTGATTCAAGTGGTTTCCCAATGAGACCTGACATCCACGGAAGTAGAAAAGTTAAAGTTTTATTGAGCTCACCTCCAGGATTCAGACCAAAAAGAAAAGGAGAAAGAAGAAGAAAAACAGTTAGAGGAAACACAATAGCTCCAGACATTGTCCAAATTAATGTTAAAGTTGTTGAGTATGGAGAGAAATCAATTCCAGAATTGTTGGGCTTGGAGGGAGGAGAAAATCAAGAACAATAAAATAAAATATAATCCTTAATTTATTTTTATTTTATTTATCTGTTTAAAATTTGCTTTTGTAGTTTTTTGACTATTTTGATGCTGATGAATAACTTTGTGAGCTAAAATTATAAAAATGTGAAAATACTATTTTACAGATAAAATAAGAAATTTATAAAGGGGATAATTATGGCAAAGAAAAAACAAGCTAAGCAGGCAGAGGTAAATATTGGAATGGTTGGACACGTTGACCATGGAAAAACAAGTTTAACAAAGGCATTAACAGGAGTTTGGACTGACAGGCATAGTGAAGAGTTGAGGAGAGGTATTTCAATTAGATTGGGTTATGCCGACTGTGAGATAAGAAAATGCCCACAGTGTGGAACTTACACGACAAAACCAAGATGTCCAAACTGTTTGGCTGAAACAGAATTTTTGAGAAAGGTCTCTTTTGTTGATTCCCCAGGGCATGAAACATTAATGGCTACTATGCTCTCTGGGGCTTCTTTGATGGATGGGGCAATTTTGGTTATAGCCGCTAATGAGCCCTGCCCTCAACCACAGACAAAAGAACATTTAATGGCTTTGGAGATTTTGGGAATTGATAAAATTATAATTGTCCAAAACAAAATTGATTTGGTAGATGAAAAGCAGGCAGAAGAAAACTACGAGCAAATAAAAGAATTTGTTAAGGGAACTATTGCAGAAAATGCTCCAATAATTCCAATCTCAGCTCACCACGAAGCAAATATCGATGTTTTGTTAAAGGCAATACAGGACTTTATTCCAACACCTAAGAGAGACCCTAATGCCACTCCAAGAATGTATGTTGCAAGAAGTTTTGACATAAACAAGCCAGGAACTAAAATTAAGGACTTAAAAGGAGGGGTTTTAGGAGGGGCAATTATTCAAGGAGTGTTTAAAGTTGGAGATGAGATTGAGATAAGACCAGGAATTAAAGTAACTGAAGGAAATAAAACATTTTGGAAGCCATTAACTACAAAAATTGTTTCATTAGCCGCTGGAAACACAATAATTAGGAAAGCCCATCCAGGGGGTTTGATTGGAGTCGGGACGACATTAGACCCATATTTAACGAAATCAGATGCTTTAACTGGAAGTGTTGTGGGATTGCCAGGAACTCTCCCTCCTATAAGAGAAAAGATAACAATAAAAGCCAATTTGTTGGATAGAGTTGTAGGAACTAAGGAAGAGTTGAAGATTGAACCACTGAGAACGGGAGAGGTTTTAATGCTAAACATTGGAACCGCTACAACCGCAGGGGTTATAACATCAGCAAGGGGGGACATTGCAGATATAAAATTAAAACTTCCAATATGTGCTGAGATTGGAGATAGAGTAGCTATAAGCAGAAGGATTGGTTCAAGATGGAGGTTAATTGGTTATGGAACTATTGAGGGATAATTTTAATAATATGACTATCAAATTTACACCTCCGAGCATAAGCGAGGAGAGGTGTTAGGGGGTATACCAATAGGGTGGTAGCCCTATGGTTAGTGGAACTATTGAGGGATAATTTTAATTTTAATATTTTTTTGCACATTACAATTATTATTCTGCTCATTAAATCCTTAAAAATTGAGGGATTGTTAATGATTGAATATCTTTTAAAAAACAAGGAACAAATTATTAAAAAAATGGAAAAACTTAACGATATTAACCGTAAAGAAGTTGAAGAAAAATGGATTTCAGATAGTTTTGAAAATCCAAAATCTATGAAATTTGCAGGAGGAGATGGGAGTTGTAATAAGTTGGATTATATATCATTTTCGTTCTATGGAGTTGGGGCAGTTAGCTTTATCCACAACATTGGGGAGAAGATAAAAAAAGCCAAGGAAGAGTATATATTTGATATAGCCCATCCCTTAGATATTGATGATAGGATAAGAAGATATATGTTAATTTTGGAATTAAAAACAGCCCTGTATGTTCTTAAAAATTATGATATTGATTATTACATTTTTGATGGCTCATTATTTTCTTTGTTGATATTCACAAAAAAAGGTATGGAGATTTATGAAAAAGAGTTGGAAGACCTTTATAAAGAATATGAAAAAGAATTTAATAAAAAAATTGATGAAGAAATAAAATCTGGGAAGATTAGAATAATATCAAAGGATTTAGATTTAGAACTTGATAAAAAGATGCTTATTGAACATGTTGAATACATTTTAACTTTAACAAAACTCATAAATGAATTTAAGGATAGAATTATTGGCATATCTAAAACTTCAAAAATAAATATTTATTTTGACAAAAATATGCCAGATATTGCAGTTTTTACAAAATATACAGATAAAGCAGGGTATTCAGAACCAATTGACTTTGTTAATAAAATTGGACCAGAAGAAAAAAGAGAAAAACACAAACAATTGAGTAGTGTAATAAAAGGAATAAATTTTATAAAAGGATACGGTGGCAATATTGATACTGCATACATCCAGTTTGTTAGATTAGAAGATAACTGTGGAGTTGTTGGATTAACAAGCTTCAACAAAATAGATAAAAAAGTTTTATCATCATTAAAACAAATATCCATTAATGGCTACCCATACATATTAAAAAAAGCCCATGAGACCGTTGAGATAACCAATAAAAAACTGCAATCAATAGCTAAAATGCTCAATATTGACGACCCAATTGCAAGGCATATATTGGGAAAGAAAAAGAAATTCTAAGAGGGAGAAAATGAGATACTTAATAACAACTGCCTTAGCATACACTAATGGACCTTTACACTTAGGACATGCAAGAAGCACTTACATTCCAGCAGATATTATGTATAAATACTTAAAGTTGAGAGGGGAGGAAGTTATTCACGTTGGAGGAACTGATAACCACGGAGTTCCAATAACCTTAACAGCAGAAAAAGAAGGAAAAAATCCAGAGGAGATAGTTGAAAAATACCACAATGAAATTAAAGAGGACTTAGATTTGTTAGGGGTAGAGTTTGATGCCTTTGGTAAGACACATAGCCAAATACATATTGAAACAGCCCAGGAGTTTTATTTAAAGCTAAAAGAGAACGGATATATCTATGAAAAAGAGATAGAGCAATTTTACTGTCCAAACTGTAAAAAATTCTTGCCAGATAGGTATGTTGAGGGAATTTGCCCATACTGTGGAGGAGAGGCAAGAGGAGACCACTGTGAAGTTTGTGGAAGACACTTAGAGCCGTTTGAGCTAAAAGAGCCATACTGTGTAATCTGCAAGGGAAAGCCAGAGATTAGAAAGACAAAACATTACTTCTTTAAGTTGAGTGCTTTAAAAGATGAGTTAGAGGAGTATATAAAAAACGCAGAGGAAATGCCCGAGCATGTAAAAAATATGGCATTAAATTGGATTAAAGAGTTGCATGACTGGGATATTTCAAGGGATATAAGCTGGGGAGTCCCTATCCCTGGAACTAATCAGGTTATGTATGTTTGGTTAGAGGCACCTATTGGATATATCTCATTTACAAAGATGTTGGGAGATGTTTGGAAGAAATATTGGTTAGAGAAAGATACAAAGATTTACCACTTTATAGGTAAAGATATAACTGTCCATCACGCTGTCTTTTGGCCAGGAATGTTAATCGCTCATGGTTCCTTTAACTTACCAACAGCAGTGATTAGTGGTGGATATTTAACCTTAGAAGGAAGAAAGATGAGCACAAGTAAAAAATGGGTTGTTTGGGTTAAGGATTTTGTTAAGAACTTTGATGCTGACTATTTAAGATACTATTTAGTTATGTCAGCTCCTCTCTTTAAGGATTGTGACTTTTCCTTTGATGATTTCAAAAATAAGATAAATAATGAGCTAATTAATATAATTGGAAACTTCACCCATAGGGTTTTAACATTCACACACAGGAAGTTTAAGAAAGTCCCAATAGTTGATGAAGGTAGATTAAAAGAGGAAGACAAAGAGTTATTGAAAAAATGCGAAGAGACCATTAAAGCAGTAGATAAAAATATAAGGAGCTTTAAGTTTAGGGATGCCTTAGTTAATATATTGCATCTTGCCATTGAAGGAAACAGCTACTTCCAAAAGATGGAGCCGTGGGCAGTTAAAGATGAAGAGAGATTGAAGGAAATATTATATACCTGCTGTAAGACAGTAAAAACTCTCATCTATTTACTTTATCCATACATGCCTAAAAAATCTCTTGCATTATTGGAGTTAATGAATGAAGAACTTGATTTAAATTTAAGAGGGAATGAACTGAAAAAACCAAAGATTATATTTAAAAAGATAGATGACAAAAAAATAGAGGAAATGAAGAAAAAGCTTTATGAAAACAGAAAAGAAGAAAAAGGAGGGAAAGAAATGGAGCAAATTGATATAAGCTACTTAGAAAAGATTGATTTAAGAGTTGGAGAGGTTATAGAGGCAGAAGACATACCAAAATCAAAGAAACTTTTAAAACTAATTGTTGATTTGGGAGATGAGAAGAGGCAGATAGTTTCAGGAATTAAGGGCTATTACAAACCAGAGGATTTAGTTGGAAAAAAGGTTATAGTTGTTTGCAATTTAAAACCAGCTAAATTGTGTGGGGTTTTATCCGAAGGGATGATTTTAGCGGCTGAGGATGATGAAGGAAATCTTGCCTTATTAACTGTTGATAAGGATATAAAAGCAGGTAGTAAAGTTAGATAAACCAAAAAAATAAAAAAATAGATTTTAAATCTCTCCCATCATTTTTGGAAATGCTTCATAATATCTCTTTTTCATCTCTTTTACATCCAAATTAACAATATCCTTTCCATTAATCTTTATTTTTAACTTGTTTCCTCCCACCTTTCCAATAATATAAGCAGAGGTTAATTTACTTAAAACTTTATCTTTGTTTTCTTCTCTAACTGCCAATATTATTCTTCCAGATGTCTCTGAGAATAATAAAACATCTTCCCTCAAATTGTTTTTATTGTAGGAGGTTAAATCAACCTCTAAACCAATGTTGTTTAATATAGCCATCTTAGCCAAAGCCACAGCTAAACCGCCTCTTGAACAATCAACTGCCTCAGTAGCTAAACCCTCTTTTACAACCTCTCTAACTTCCTCATAGATATTCTTCTCTTTCTCTAAATCAACTCTTGGGACTTTTCCATCCTCTGTATTATGTATAACTTTATAATACTCACTTCCTCCCATTTCATCCTTTGTCTCATTTGTAATTATTAATACATCCCCTTCCTTAATCTTGTTGTCTAAAACTCCTGGAACTTTTTCAACATCTTCCACTTTACCCAAAACAAATATTGCAGGAGTTGGATTTATTGGAAACTCCTTACCTTCAATAACCGTCTCATTATATAAACTTACATTTCCTCCAACAACTGGGATTTCAAAGAATTCAGCGGCATCCGCTAAACCTTTAATACACTCTGCCAACTGCCAAAATCTCTCTGGTCTTTCAGGATTTCCAAAGTTTAAGTTGTCGAGCATAGCTATTGGTTCAGCTCCAACTGCTGCCAAATTCCTCACTGCCTCAGCGACTGCATTTACTGCCCCCACATAAGGGTTTAGTTTGCAGTATCTTGAATTGCAGTCAGTTGTTAGGGCAATACCAACAGGATAAACTTCATTTATTCTCAAAACAGCGGCGTCCTTTCCTGGCTTTACAACAGTTCTTATTTGAACTTCATAATCATACTGTTGATAAATCCATTCTTTTGAGCAAATGTTTGGACTTTCAAGCAATTTTAATAACACAGCATTTAAATCATCTGGCATCTTTATTTTTTCTTTGTCGTCCTCTTTTTCTTTTAAGTCCTCTTTTGCCTCTCTATCATATAGAGGGGCTTCACATAACAAGTCCAATGGTAAATCAACAACAACCTCTCCCTTGTATTTGGCAATAATTCTCTTTTCTTCAATTGTTTTTCCAATAACTGATGCAGGTAATTCATACTTTTTAAATATTTCAATTATCTCATCTTCACTACCTGGCTCAACAGCTAATAACATCCTCTCTTGACTCTCAGAAACCATAATCTCATAAGGAGTTAATGGCTCTCTCAATATTACATTCTCTAAGTAAAGCTCACAGCCAACTCCTCCACCGTAGCACATCTCAGATGAAGCCCCTGAAAGCCCCGCCGCTCCCAAATCCTTCATTGCTTTAACTTTTCCAGTTTTGACTGCCTCTAAGACAGCGTCAATTAAACATTTTTCAGAAAATGCATCTCCAACTTGGACGCTTGGTCTTTCCTCTTCACTCTCCTCAGTTAAATCCTTTGACGCAAATGAAGCTCCCCCTATTCCATCCCTTCCAGTAGAGCCAACCAATATTAATGATAAACCTGCCTCTTTTGCCTTACCTGTAATGATTTCATTCTCCTTAACTAAACCGACACAAACGACATTAACCAAGTTGTTGTAATCAAAAGAGCTATCAAATTCACACTCTCCTCCAACTGTTGGGACTCCTATTCTATTCCCATAATCCCCAATGCCTTTAACAACCCCTTCAATTAACCATCTAACTTTATCTCCTTCCTTTCCAAATATATCTCCAAACCTTAATGGGTCTAATAATGCAATTGGCTTAGCTCCCATTGATAAAACATCCCTAACAATTCCACCAACTCCTGTTGCCGCTCCATTATATGGGTCTATGTATGATGGGTGGTTGTGGCTTTCCATGGCTATTGCTAAACATATATCATCTTTCAACCTAATTACAGCGGCGTCATCACCAATCCCAACAACGATGTTTTTGTTTGTTTTTTCATTAACTGTTTTGGCAAACATTCTTAATAGTTTTTTTGAGGTTCTGTAAGCACAGTGCTCACTCCATAAGTTTTCAAACATCGCTAACTCTACATGATTTGGCTTTCTTCCTAAAACTTTCTCTATATATTTTAAATCATTTTCATCCATAATTACACCTTGTTGGTTGATAAGTTGATAAAATATTAGCAGGTATAAAAAATGAAAGATGTGTTATTAAACCTTTATGCTTATTCACTAAATATTTCATCCTCTTTAAAAAATAGCTTTATCTCTCTTTCAGCACTTTCCTTTGAGTCAGATGCGTGAATTACATTGTCAGGAGTTGTTAAAGCAAAGTCCCCCCTTATAGTTCCCGGCTCTGCCTCAGCTGGATTTGTTTTTCCTATCATCTTTCTTACAACTGATATGGCGTTTTCCCCCTCAATAACCATAACTACAATTCTTCCAGAGGTCATAAAATTAATTAATCTTTCATAAAATTCTTTTCCTTTATGCTCTTCATAATATTTCTCTGCCATCTCTCTATCTAATTTAACCATCTTCATAGCTATAATTTCTAAGCCCTTATTTTCAAATCTTTCAATTATTTTTCCTATCAATTTTCTTCTTACAGCATCCGGCTTTAAAGCTACGAAGGTCCTTTCTTTCATAGGTATCACATTTTTAATTTTAACAAAGAATAATATTTTAGATGCCTATACTTTAAAAATTTTGATGATGTGTCATTAAAAATGGTAATAAATTTATTAATTAAATCCATCTCGAAAAACTTAAATATTGTCTATTCATAAAAAGTGAATTGTCATAATTTTTTGTGAGGTGGGATTATTAAAAAGATAGTAGCCATTCTGTTGGGGGCTATATTGATAGGAAGTGTATTTTTAGCAGGATGCACTCAGAAGGAGGAAGAGAATGTTATTAAAGTTGGGCTATTGGTTGATTTGTCTGGGAGTTTAGCAACTTATGGAAATAATGAAAAGCATATCTGTGAAATTGCTGAGGAAAAGATAAATAAATACTTTGAAGAGAAGGGAATTCCTTATAAAGTAAAACTTTATGTTGAAGATACAAAGGCAGACCCTAATGTATGCTTGCAAAAGGTTCAAGCTCTTCACACACAGGGAATAAACCTGTTCTTGGGACCAATGGCAAGTGGAGAAGTCAAAAATATAAAAGGATTTGTGAATTCAAATAACATTGTTATAATATCTCCAAGTTCAACTGCTCCACCACAGATGATTGGATTTAAGTCCCCAGATGAGAAAAAGTATGTATTTAGATTTGTCCCAACAGATAATTTCCAAGGAAATGCAATTGGAGATGTTGCTAAGGATGTTGGTTTGAAGAATGTAGTTGTTATTTATAGGAAAGACGCTTGGGGAGATGGATTAGAAAAGGCAACAGTTAAAAAATTAAAGGCAAATGGAATAAACGTTGTTGATGAAATTCCTTATGACCCTAACATTGGGGATTGGAGCCCAATAATTCAAACCGTAACCAATAAAATTAAAGGAAAAGGTAACGATACTGGAATAGTGTTTATTGGATATGAGGAGGTAGCAACATTATTATCACAGATTGATGAGAACTCACCATTATTAAAACATGTTTGGATTGGATGTGATGGAACAGCAAACAGTAAAAAGGTCTTAGAGGAGGTTAAAGATAAGGCAGTAAAAATTAAATTGTATTCAACAATGTTCCAGTCAGAGACGGATGAAGCTAAAAAGATAAAAGAAGAGTTTAAAAAGAGGGACTATGGAGAACCAGACCAGTATGCACTAAATGTTTATGATGCATTTTGGGTTGGAGCTATTTCATACGCTGAGATGTTGAATGAGACAAATGGAAAATATGATGCCAATTTATTGGCTAAGAAGATAAAAGAAAATACCGTCAAATACTCAGAGGGGCAGTTTGGTGTTGAATCAGTAACTGGATATATTAAGTTAAATGAGTGGAATGATAGGGCAAGCGGTAATTATGGTATCTTTGCAGTAACAGAGGATGGATGGAAGTTGGTTGGAATATGGGACTCAACAACTGGAAAAATTAAGTGGTTAGAATAATCTACCCTAAAACTTTAAATACTCTTTTTTAAAATTTGAATATAGTTGTATAGGTTGTGGATTTTATCATTTAAACTTTTATCATTTTTTGAGGGATACAATGGAGATTTTAAGGACAGAGAATATTGTAAAGTATTTTGGAGATTTTAAGGCATTGGATGGGGTTTCTATAAGTGTAAATAAAGGAGATGTTACTTTAATTATTGGGCCTAATGGTAGTGGAAAATCTACACTAATTAATGTTATTACTGGCTTTTTAAAGGCAGATGAGGGAAAAGTTTATTTTGAAAATAAAGATATAACAAATAAAGAGCCGAGTGAACTCTACCATCATGGAATCGTCAGGACTTTCCAAACACCACAACCTTTAAAAGAGATGACAGTTTTAGAAAATTTGTTAATAGGAGAGATTAACCCAGGAGAACGCCCTTTAAACGCTCTATTTTATAAAAAATGGATTCCAAAAGAGGAGGAAATGGTTGAAAAGGCATTTAAAATATTGGAATTTTTAAAATTATCTCATCTGTATGATAGAAAGGCAGGAGAACTTAGTGGAGGGCAGATGAAACTTGTTGAGATTGGAAGGGCTTTGATGACAAATCCAAAAATGATTGTTATGGACGAGCCAATAGCTGGGGTAGCTCCAGGTTTAGCTCATGATATATTCAACCATGTTCTTGAATTAAAAGAGAAAGGAATAACTTTCTTAATTGTTGAACATAGGTTAGACATTGTTTTAAGATATATAGACCATTTATATGTTATGTTTAATGGGCAGATTATTGCTGAGGGGAGAGGAGAAGAGGAAATTAAAAAGGTTTTATCAGACCCAAAAGTTGTTGAAATTTACATTGGAGAGTAACAATAATTTATAAATTAAATTATTTTATATTATTAGGTGGTGAGCATGATTAAAGTAAAAAACCTAAACGCTGGTTATGGAAAATTACAGATTTTATTTGATGTGAATGCAAAAATAGAAAAAGGAAAGATAACAACTGTTGTTGGTCCAAATGGTAGTGGAAAATCTACATTTTTAAAGACATTATTTGGATTAACAAAGATATACTCTGGGGAGATTATATTTAAAGATAAAAATATAGCAAAAGTCCCACCACATCAAAAAGCAAGAATGAAAATTGCCTATTTACCCCAAACAAATAACGTATTTGCAAATTTAACTGTAGAGGAAAACTTAAAGATTGCTGGCTATGTATTAGATAAAGATAAAGTTAAAGAGAGAATAGAAATTGCTTTAAATGTATTTCCAGAGCTTAAAGACGTTTTGAAGAGAAAAGCAGGGACGTTAAGTGGAGGACAAAGGCAGTTTTTAGCAATGGGTATGGCTTTGGTTAGGGATGCAGAGGTTTTAATGTTGGACGAGCCAACCGCTCAATTATCACCAAAACTTGCAGAAGTGATTTTTGAGAAGATTATTGAGATGAGGGACGAGTTTGGATTAACTATATTATTGGTTGAGCAGAATGCTAAAAGAGCTTTGGAGATTAGTGACAACGGCTATATGTTTGTTAGTGGAAGGGTGGCATTTGAAGGAACTGCTGAGGAATTATTAAACCATGAGAAATTTAAGGAATACTCATTAGGAATAACCGCTATTTAATAAGATTGTAGTTTTTTACTAAAAGATTGGGTGAGAAGTATGATTTTAGAAGGAGCTATTATTTACTCTAACCTTTTAGTTTTGTTGGCTTTGGGATTAACTTTAACTTATATAACGACAAACGTCCCAAACTTCGCTCAGGGAAGTTATGCAATAGTTGGGAGTTATGTTGCTTTAACATTATTAAAGTTGTTTGATATAAACCCTTATCTGTCTCTACCAGTTTTATTTGTTGTTGGGGCAGTTGTTGGTTTAATCACATATTTGGCTTTAAAGCCATTACTAAAAAGAGGGGCTTCGGTAGAGATTTTGATGATTGCAACATTAGCAATTGATTTAATATTGTTAGGGGCTATTGGGGCTTATTCTGAGATATTAAGCCAAATTGTTGGCTCTACTCAGGCAAAGTTTGTTTTTGCAAATTTGGACTTTACATTGTTTGGATTTAAAGGAATTTTATTTGTTTCAACGTTTGTTATTATACTGTTGTTAATTGGGCTTTATCTTTTGCTGTATAAAACAAAGTTTGGAATTGCTTTAAGAGCATCAATGGAAAATCCTTCATTAGCTCAAACAATGGGTATTGATGTAGAAAAAACAAGATTGTTCTCTTGGATTCTCTCTGGGGCTTTGGCTTGTGTGGCTGGGGGCTTACTGCCATTTATGCAGGAAATTGTTCCATCCACTGGGGATTTAATCATCATCTCAATCTTTGCCGCAAGTATTGTGGGAGGGTTGAGGCATATAAGTGGAGCTTTAATTGGGGGTTACATCATTGGACTGTCTGAGAGTTTAATAACCTACTACCTATCACAAGCATTTGGAACTGGATTTTTAGTTTATGGGAAGGTTATTTCCTTAATTATAATGATATTAACGCTATTAATTGCCCCTTATGGAATTACTGGTGTTGATTGGAGGAAAGTTAAGAAAATGCTTTTTACTTCATAATTTATTTTTTGAGGTGAAATGATGATTATTGAAATTATCTCTTTAATATTGCTGTGGTTTGGAATTTATTACATTGTCTCTTTATCATTAAATATGGAATTTGGCTATGCGGGAATTCCAAACTTTGGTAAGGCATTATCAGTTTTAGTTGGAGCTATTGCAGTTGGAGGGATTTTGGATAGGTTGTTAATACTATATTTTGGTGTTGGAGGAGATTTTATCACTGGAACTACTTATGCAACCTCTATGCTTAATGATTTAATTGCTTCAAATCCAATAGTTGGGATTGGAATTTTAATTTTAGCTATAATATTAGCTTCAATTCTTGGGTTTATTGTTGGAGCAATCTTTATCCTACCAAGTGCTAAGTTAAAAGAGGACTATTTAGGAGTTACATTGTTGGCTATAAGTGAGGCAGTATTTTTAATTTGCATGTATAATTTAAACATAATTGGAGGGTATTATGGAATCTCAACCCCTGATATATTGGCATTTGTCCCTGGGGAGTATAGGGGCTGGGCATTTACTGGAATTGTTTTATTTATTGCATTTTTAGTTTATTTGTTCTTTGAGAGATTGCTAAATACTCCATTTGGTAGAGTATTGAGGGCTATGAGAGAGAATGAAGACACAGTTAAGGCATTTGGTAGAGATATAATGATGTTAAGAATAAAAACAATGGCTATTGGTTCAGCTATTGGGGCAATTGCAGGGGCTTTATATTCATTATATACGGTAAATATTATTGCCAATGCATTTACAAGAGTGGAATGGACATTCTTCCCATTTTTAATGGTTTTGTTAGGAGGAAAGGGGAATAATAAAGGTGTTGCCTTAGGAGTTTTATGTTATGTTGTAGTTAAAGTATTATTAGATGTTTATAAATACAACCTAAAATATACTTTAAATATTCCATTTGAGCCAGTTTGGCTGTCTTATATGCTATTTGGAGTTTTAATGCTTCTCATCCTATATTACAAGCCATCTGGTTTAATCCCCGAAAAGCCAATTATAACGCCACCAATGAAAAAGAAAATAATGGAAATCAGTAATAAATAATAAATAATAAACTTTTTATAGCAAAGCTGTTTTATTTATTTTTCCAAAAGAAATTTTAATTTGGTAAATATTGTCTCTTTTAAAATTTAAAATCACATTAAAACAAATTAAAATAATGTTTTTGGTGATAAAAATGATTATTAAAGGAAGAGCCCACAAATTTGGAGATGATGTAGACACAGATGCAATAATTCCAGGACCTTATTTAAGAACTACTGACCCTTATGAATTGGCTTCACACTGTATGGCTGGAATAGATGAAAATTTCCCAAAGAAGGTTAAAGAAGGAGATGTTATTGTTGCTGGGGAGAACTTTGGATGTGGTTCAAGTAGAGAACAGGCAGTTATAGCAATAAAATACTGTGGAATTAAGGCAGTGATAGCAAAGAGTTTTGCAAGGATATTTTACAGGAATGCCATTAATGTTGGTTTAATTCCAATAATAGCAAATACCGATGAGATTGAGGATGGGGATATAGTTGAGATTGATTTAGATAAGGAAGAGATTAAAATAATCAACAAAAATAAGACAATAGAATGTGAGACACCAAAAGGTTTAGAAAGGGAAATATTATCTGCTGGTGGCTTAGTTAATTATCTAAAAAGAAAAACTGAGGGGCAGAATAAGATTAAAAATAATTAATTTGGGTGTAAAAGCATGATGTTGGAGTTGAATGGATTGCATGCAGGTTTGAGGTTTTCATCAGCCCATATTGTATTTGGTCATCCAACTTGTGGGGTTATACATGGGCATTCTTATTATGTGGATGTAAAACTTTATGGAGAGAGGGCTGGAAAGTTCAAGTTTGTCTGTGATTTTAAAATAATTAAAAAGATTGTAAAAGAGATTTGTGATAAGTTAGACCACAAGTTAATACTTCCAAAAAATCATGAAAAAGTTTATTATGAGTTAAGGGATAAAACATTATACTTTAAATATGAGAATAAAGAATACTGTATTCCTGTTGAAGATATCATTTTATTACCTATTCCCTCAACTACTGCCGAAGATTTGGCAGTGTATTTTGCTAATGAAATAGCAGATAGATTAAAAAACCTCGGTTTTTCTAATATAAACTGGATAGAGGTATCTATCAATGAAGGGATAGGTCAGGGAGCTTGTTATAGAAAATATTTAGAGGTGAAATGATGGAGAGAATCTTAGAGAAGGTTAAAGCGAAATCAGAAATTCCAGTATATGATAAATCAGTTGAGAGTGTTTTATCAGCTATTTTAACAACCAGCGATTTTTGGAAGATTGTTGATTTGAGTGAAGAGCCACTACCATTGGTTGCTGACATTATAAGAGTTTTAGAGGGAGAAGGTTTAGTAAAAATAACTAATGAAGGAATAGAATTTACTGAAAAAGGAAATGAATTTATAAAAAATTATGGAATTGGTAAAAAAGACGATAGTGTTTGCGAGTGTTGTGAAGGAAGAGGAGTTTCTTTAAAGAACTACAAAGATTTATTGGAGAGATTTAAAGAGATTGTTAAAAATAGACCAATGCCAAAACACGAATACGACCAGGGTTTTGTAACTGCTGAATGCACAATTTCAAGAATTGCATTGATGAATTCAAGGGGAGATTTATTCAATAAGGATGTTTTGGTCTTAGGAGATGACGATTTAACAAGCATTGCCTTAATGCTCTCAAATCTTCCAAGAAAAATCGTTGTTGTTGATATTGATGATAGATTAATCAACTTCATAAAAGAGGTTGCTGAACAATTAAACTATAAAAACATAGAGGTTATAACATTAGATTTAAGAAAGCCACTTCCAGAGAAATACAGCAGAGCGTTTGATACCTTTATAACTGACCCACCAGAAACCGTCTATGCTGTAAAAACATTCATTGGGAGAGGAATATCAGCATTAAAAGGAGAGAGAAGAGCTGGTTACTTTGGAATTACAAGGAGAGAAAGTTCATTGGATAAGTGGAGAGAGATTCAAAGAACATTGATAAATGACTTCAATGTGGTTATAACTGACATAATAAGGAATTTCAACCACTACGTAAATTGGGGTTATGAAGAGGAAACAAGAGCTTGGAAATTAGCTCCAATAAAGAAAAAACCAGAAGATATTTGGTATAAGTCATATATGTTCAGAATAGAGACATTGAAAGATAGCAGAGGGTTTGAGGAAGAGGTAGATGTTGGAGATGAGTTATACAACGATGCTGAAAGTTCAACAACATAAAAAAATTTTTAAATATTTTCACATAGGTATTTTAACGCATCTTTTTCCATAAAATGGAGTTTTCCTGGGATTATTATACAATGTAATGGCTTTCCAAAATCATAATTAATTAAATCTTTTATTTTTCCATAAACAAGTTTTGGTTTTAAACTTCCAGCTCTTGCAACTACAACAGCTTTTGTATCCTCATTTATAATTCCCTCTTTCTTCCTATTTTCCAATTCCAATAATATTTTTAAGCCCTCATTTGCCGTCATAAACCTTTTTTCATCTTCATCAACTCTAATGTCTAACAAGCAGAGAGTATGTAACCCTCTCTCCAAGTTTTCCTTTATTACATTGTATGGAGTTTCTGGAAAGTAGTTTTCTTCTGGAAATACAATTGATGCAGTCCTACCAAATTTATATAACTGTAATCCAGTAATTCCAACAGCTGAGTAAATTGATGGAGCATTTATAATTAAAACTTCAATCCCTTTCTTTTTTGCCTCTATTGCTAAATCTACGTGTGTTGTGGCAACCATTGGGTCACCAGCAGTTAGAAACATTATGTTTTTATCTTTTGCCTCTTCTATCAACTTATATCCTTCATATTCAACATCTTTTCTACTTAAAACATGAATCTTTTTACCTAAAACCTCTTCTATCTTTTCAATTGTAGTTCCAGTTAAAACTGCGGTGTAAAACTCAGCATAAATTTTATCTGCTTTTTTGGCAAATTTTAAGGTTTTTAGTGTTATATCATTCTCATCATAAAGTCCCAAACCAGCCAAGATTAGCATGTATATCACCATTTTTTAATTAGCAAAAGGATTATATACTAAATAATTCCCTAACCTAACAATCAAAATTTTAATGGTGGGGTAATGGAAAGTTATTATTATGTGTTTTTTATAGTATTATCAATAATCTTCATTGTGCCAAATCTATTAAAGAAATTTAACATCCCTGCCATAACATCCATTATGATTGCAGGGATTATTATAGGACCTTATGGGTTAAATATATTGCAGGTAGATGAGACATTAAAAGTGCTTGCGGATTTTGGGGCAATTATGTTAATGTTTTTAGCTGGTTTAGAAGTAGATAATGAAACTTTAAAGCAAGAGTTTAAAAACTCTCTAATTTTGAGCTTGTTTTCATTGTTGATTCCTGGATTTGGTGGTTATCTAATTGGGCAGTATTTGGGCTTGGGATTTATTGGGAGTTTGTTGTATGCTGTAATCTTTGCATCTCACTCAGTTGCTATTGTATATGCCATATTAGATGAGTTAAAAATGGTTAAAACAAGGTTAGGGACTATAATTTTAAGTGGCACAATTATAGTTGATTTACTTACACTCCTTTTATTGTCAGTTGTTATAAAATTAGGAACTGGTGGGGACGATATTGGAATGTTTTTATTAGAGTCATTAATGTATATAATTATATTGCTGGTATCTATTCCATTTTTATCAAAATACATACTTAAATTATTTGAAAAGCTTCATGCCCAAAGAATACACTACGTTTTGTTTATCATCTTTATTACCATAATAGTTGGGGAAGCTATTGGAATTCATCCAATAGTTGGAGCTTTTATCTGTGGTGTTGCTGTTAGTGAGGCATTAACTAAGAAAGAGCATGATGAACTTTTAAACAAAAATTTAAATGCAATTGGCTATGGTTTCTTTATACCAATATTCTTTTTAGTTTTAGGAATGGAGACAAATATAAGGGTTATATTTGATTTAAGTAATTTAGAACTTTTTTTGATTACATTAATTTCAGCAGTGGCATTGAAATTCATCTCTGGCTCCATGGCTTTAAGAGTTTTAGGTTTTGATAGGATGAAAAATATTATCGGAGGATTATTAACTGTTCCAAAAATTTCAGCTTCGTTGGTAGCGGCATCAATTGGGAGAGAACTTGGTTTAATAGGGAATGAGATATTTGTAACAATTGTAGCCCTCTCTGTAATTACTGCTACAATAACTCCAATAGCAATAAAACACATATTTGTTGCAAAATATGATAAAAAAGTTAATTAATACAATTTTATTTTATATTAGTGCCAAATTTAAACCTCTAAGAGGTTTGATTTAACTTTTTTAAAGACATTAGAAAACTTAGAAGATTTTCATACCGAAACGGTCTGATTTTAACGATAATGCTCTCATTATTGGGAGCATTATCGCCGCACAAGCTTTCCCATTTCCATACCGAAACGGTCTGATTTTAACACGAGTTAATAGATATATTATTCAAGTTACACGATATATTTCCATACCGAAACGGTCTGATTTTAACACGAAGTAAATATAATAGGTTTGTTTGGAGGAATAAAGATAATATTTCCATACCGAAACGGTCTGATTTTAACAAAAAAACGGGTGATAAAAATGGTAAAGTTAGTAGAAATAAATTTCCATACCGAAACGGTCTGATTTTAACAACGAGATTTTAAAAGCGTTGTATTACAAAATAAGAATTTCCATACCGAAACGGTCTGATTTTAACAACGAGATTTTAAAAGCGTTGTATTACAAAATAAGAATTTCCATACCGAAACGGTCTGATTTTAACTGTGTATATGTATATCTTCCAATAGTCTGACGTTTCTTATTTCCATACCGAAACGGTCTGATTTTAACCTTCATTTGGGTCATAATTACTTGGATTTTGAAAAATATTTCCATACCGAAACGGTCTGATTTTAACCCGTATCATTTCTTAACCTATCTAAACAATTTTTACACTCATTTCCATACCGAAACGGTCTGATTTTAACCCTCCCTTGATTGATTATTTACTTTTCCAATTACTATATTTCCATACCGAAACGGTCTGATTTTAACAATTTACATAAAAGCTTTTTTTTCAACTTTTTAAGCTTATATTTCCATACCGAAACGGTCTGATTTTAACAGTATTTTCTGAGATTCTCTTTAGATAAAGATAAACAAGATTTCCATACCGAAACGGTCTGATTTTAACTAGAATACTCCGGTCCTGCAATGTATTGCGATAGTGAAGATGATTTCCATACCGAAACGGTCTGATTTTAACAAAACCGCCACTACTTTTTTCTTAAATAAAAAACTTAAATTTCCATACCGAAACGGTCTGATTTTAACTGAAATTGAAAAACTGTTAAAAGATGACCAGTTATATAAACAGTAATTTCCATACCGAAACGGTCTGATTTTAACTGAAATTGAAAAACTGTTAAAAGATGACCAGTTATATAAACAGTAATTTCCATACCGAAACGGTCTGATTTTAACTATTTTCAGCCACATAGCTACGTGTTTATCAATCCAGTATGAAATTTCCATACCGAAACGGTCTGATTTTAACATTTAAAGTGTTTAGAAAGTTGCCTACTTGGGAAGAATATTTCCATACCGAAACGGTCTGATTTTAACAGGGCAATCATTCGAGATATAACTATTTTATTCACTCCTAATATTTAAGCTTTTCTATACCATTTTTGTCGAAGGGTAGATAACTACCTTTATTTATATACCCTCACTAATATTTAAACTTTTCCCTACAATTATAAAAAGAACTTTAAAACCTCTAATTTTCAAAATAGAAATTAATTGTTGTGGAAATCTCAAACTAAAAATAATTAACTAAAATTCTTTAAAAATCTCATTAATTTAATACATCCAAATAAATAAAATCATTAAAATACCCTACCCTTAGAAATTTGATAAAAAACCTTAAAATTAAAAAATAAAAGATTAAAAATCTTTAAATTTGTAATAAAACCCTTTCCACAAGATTTAATTATAAAGTAACTGAGGTATTAAATTATTCAATAATCTCAATTGCTTTAAATGGACATGCCTTTACACAATTTTTGCATCCAACACATTCCTCTTCTTTAAATATCACGCTATAATCTTCATCCATATATATTGCATTTATTGGGCATTGGGTTATACAACAACCACAATGCACACACTTTTCCAAATCCCTTTTTATAACTTTGGAGATTTCTTCAACTTCACCAAATTTTGATAAATAATTTAAAGCTTTTTCTATTGTTTCTTTGCTACCAAACAATTCCAATATTAAAAATGCCTCTTGTGGCTCTACCTTGGCCTTTAATATGTTTATCTTAACTCCTGTATTTAATATTGTATCGGAGATAACTGGCTTATTTATATGCTTTGAATCTGTCCAGTAGTATATTCTCTTCCTCATTTTTTCCCTCCGAATAATCTTGAAATGTCCTCAGAAGTTACAACTCCAACAACTCTCTTATAATCATCAACCACAGGAATACCAGAAATATTATATTTGCTCATCTTTCTTGCAACATGGTCAGCGGGTTCATCTTCATGTGCAGTTATAACATTTCTTGTCATAATCTCTTCAATGGTCTTCTTGTTTTGTGCAAGAGCTTTGGCTATATCCCACGATGTAATAATCCCAATTAATTTCCCAAATTCATCAACAATTGGAAGATGATTTATATTATGCTTTATCAAAATCTTAGCGGCTTCCATAATTGTAATATTACTTGGGGCGGTTATTGGTGGTTTGCTTAAAATATCCTTAACCAAAGTTATTGGTGACTTCATTGGCTTGTTTTCAGCTCTTCCTAATTTACCAACTCTCTCAGTTAGTAAAAACTTCCCATCCAAAATCCACTGTTTAAGTGTTTCAGCAACCTCCCTCGCCATCTTATAACTTGATACGGAACCAGTTTTTACGGTCTTTTCAACATCCTTCCCATCTATATTTACATTTAATGTTATCTTTCCACTTCTTAACACTTTATAGTTTGTCTTAGCAATTAATGGCTTATCCCTTCTTGGAGTTCCATAATCATAAATTGGCACTTCTATATCTTCATCTTTTATAGCACATCTCTCAGCTATCTTTTCATTTAAAATAGGAATTGGAATTCCCAAACCAATGTATAAAGTGCTTCCATATCTTGGCATTGTAGCGGCTCTTATAAATCTTGCATCCATTTGCTTTAAGTCCCCTTTAACCATCAATGTTCCAAATGGTGGGTTATGCTGTGTTCCTTCCCCTATGATATAACCAATCCCTCCCCCTAAGAAAATCTTTGTTCCAATGCCTATTGTATTAAAGGATTTTGTTTCTGGGTTGTAATCATTTTGTAATGGATTTAGTTGTCCAGCTCCTGAGTAATGCACATTGTTATATTCTGGAAGCAAAATACCCATGTATGTGTATATCTTTTCATCCCTACTGTTTGTTGCCGCTGGATAGGTCTGATAACAATTCCTTGGATTAACCATAATTGCCTGATTAACATCATCCAATGTTATTTTTACATTAACATCTTTTCTTGGATAGCAGTCAGTTGTATATCCCTCAGCATAAAGCTCAACTTCCTTTCCTCTAACTAAATCCTCTATAACATGAGCTCCTCCGTAATCTATATCTATGTCAGGGTCTTCGTTTGGTTGTGCCGCCCCTATATAGGCATCAACAGCCGCTAATCCACCATATGCCTCAACATTGTTTAAATATATTTTTAGCATCTTTATTGGCGGGTCTGAATGTCCAAAGTTTATAAATACTCCAGATGAACACATGGCTCCAAATGTCCCAGTTGTAACAACATCAACATAATCAGCCGCTTTTTTAACTCCTTCCTCTTCAACGATTTTTATCATCTCTTCTGCTGTTACAACTACTGCCTCTCCTTTTTTTATTTTTTCATTAATTTCTTTGATTGTTTTCATAATCATAACCTCTTATAAATTTTTAGCTTAATCCCTAAAATATATAAAAAGAGCTATAAAAATTTTAAACTTTTAAAGTATTTAATTATATAATATAAAGTTAAAATTGCCAAATAAATAATAAAAAAAGAAATTATCCTATCTTAAATATCTTTATACATTAACTGCCTCAATATTTGCCCCAATGGGCCTCCAATTCTTAGCATTTTACCCTTTCTTAACTTATCTATGGCATTTTTTGTTGTTTCATAGTATCTCAAAACCTCCCTAACCTCATTTTCTGTTGTTCCAGAACCCCTTGCAATCCTCCTAATCCTCGATGCCTTAATAATCTTAGGATTTTCTCTCTCTTCCTTAGTCATTGAGCTTATAATTACCTTATATTTCTTTATCTTTGCCTCAGTTAAATGGGAAAGTTCTTTGGGCATTCCCCCACCAAATCCAGGAATCATACTCAGAATTTTTTTCATTGAACCCATGTTTTCAATTGCCTCTAATTGGGTCATCAACTCATTTAGAGTAAATTTTCCTTTCATTATAGCATCTATACTCTCTTCCGTCTTTTCATCAACCATATCCTCAGCTTTTTCTAATAAACTCTCTAAATCTCCCATTCCCAACAATCTTGAAATGAACTTTTTAGGGTCGAATGGCTCTAAATCATCAATTCCTTCCCCAATTCCAATAAACTTTATAGGAGCTTTTGTCTCGGCAACTGCACTTAACGCTCCTCCTCCTTTAGCGGAACCATCTAACTTGGTTACTATTATACTTCCAATCTCTCCAACTGCCTCTTTAAATGCTTTGGCTTGAATTCCTGCCTGTTGTCCAATAGTCCCATCTATAACTAAAATAATCTCATCAGGATTTGTTATTTCTTTAATTTGCTTCATCTCTTCCAATAAGCCTTTTTCCTCTTTATGTCTTCCAGCAGTGTCTATAATTAAAACATCTGCCTTCTTAAATTTCTCCATTCCCTCTTTAACAATATCTACTGGTGATTTTGTTCTTGTCTCATCTCCATATATTGGCACGTGGATTTTTTCAGCTAACTGCTTTAACTGCTCATAAGCCGCTGGTCTATATGTATCAGCGGCAATTAAAGCTGGTCTTAATCCCCTTTTTTGTATATATCTGGCTAACTTTGCCGCTGTTGTTGTCTTTCCAGAACCTTGAATTCCAACTAATAATATAACATTTTGTTTTTTTGGATTTAACTCCAATTTTTTTGCCTCTTCTCCCAACAACTTAACCAATTCCTCATAAACAATTTTTATTATATGCTCTTTCTTAGATAAACCCTTTGGTGTCTTTTCCTCCAAAGCTCTCCTCTCTATCTCTTTACTCATCTTTAAAACTAATTTTACATTAACATCTGCCTGTATTAAAGCCCTTTGGATATCTTTAATAACTTCCTTTATTAATTTTTTATCAACAAATGTGGCAATTTTTAGTTTATTTAATGCCTTGTTTAAGTTTTCTCCTAATTTATCGAGCATCAATATCACCATTATTATTTCTCCATCTTTTAAATAAATTATTTTCTATTCCTAAAATATCCAAAACCCTCCCAACAACAAAATCTACTATCTCATCAACAGTTTTTGGTTTATTATAGAAAGCAGGAATTGGGGGCATTATTATAGCTCCCAAGTTAGAAAGTTTTAGCATATTCTCCAAGTGTATGCTGTTTAATGGCATCTCCCTTGGCATGATTATTAATTTCCTTCTCTCTTTTAAGGCAATATCGCAAACTCTAACTATTAAATTTGCTGAGTATCCATTGGCGATAGCTGAGAGTGTTTTCATTGAACAAGGCACAACTATAACGGCATCAAATTTGTTTGAACCAGAGGCAATTGGGCTAAAAAAATCATCGTTATCATAATACTCTGATGCTAACTTTTTTAATTCTTCCCAATCAATGTTTAGCTCCTCTTTAATGATTTTCTTAGCTGAGTTAGAAATAATTAAACTAACATTAATGTTTTTATCTTTTAAAACTTCCAATAATCTTTTTGCGTAGATAACCCCACTCGCCCCAGTTATGCAAACTATAAGTTTCATAAATTCACCACTAAAATTGTTGGACATATTTTATGTTTTAAAAATAGTGTTATTTAAAAATAGTCAATCTAAACATCCAAATATATAAATATAATATCTAAAATAAAAAATGATTCCAAAGAAACTATACTTTTAGAAAAAGTTCCATCAAAAAATTTTAAACCTCCGGGAATAAAATGGTGCCGAGGGAGGGATTCGAACCCTCGACCTCCCGGTTTCCCAGGACCCAGCCGTTGGGCTGGGATATCCGTATGAGCCGGGCGCTATAACCAGCTAAGCCACCTCGGCACGCAATACCTTAATATTAAAAACTTATATATATACTTTTCGGCGTAAGTTTTATATATGGGCTTTATGCATTTTATTATGCAAAATTGTATTTTGAGCCATTCATGGCTCATTGTTCAATAGAAATATTATTTCTGCGTAAAGCCCGAAATAGAGAGGGTTTATAAATAAAATTTGCCTTTAAGGGCGGGGGTCGCCAAGCCTGGCCAAAGGCGCCAGATTGAGGGTCTGGTCCCGTAGGGGTTCGCGGGTTCAAATCCCGTCCCCCGCACCAGATATTTGATAGCTAATTAGAAGAGGCATTGCCGAGCGTTAGCGAGGCAATGCATCCTTTGGAGGTATAGCAATAGGGCGAAGCCCTATGCTTTAAATCTCAGACCTTGCACCAGATATTTTGAGCTTTTTTTAATTTTTAATTATTATAGCAATAACTAACTACAAAAAAAATTAACTGCAAAATTTTTCTTTTATAATTGGCAAACAAATTAAACAGTAAGAGTGTTTAAATTGTTCCTAATTTTTCTAATTAATGTGAATATTTAAATATTGCGTGGAACTATGACATACTTAGATTTATCACAATATAGGATGATAACGGATGTTAAAAATAAAGACAACACACTAATTTTAGAAATAAACAAAATCTATGAGGTTGAGGTTGAAATTCCTTATGAAGAGGTTGAAATTGACGGCTCAATATTACTGATTAATGCCCATCCAAAAAGAGCTGAAAATATAAAGGTTGGGATTTTAAATCTAATATCTTACAGCATAGCCAACAATTTAAAGAGTAAGATAACAAAAAGAAGGGTTATCTATATAAATGAACCAATTCCTTTGATTGGGCATACTGCCTTTGGTTTAATTGAGAGAGGTAGGAACATTATACAAGTTAGAGGGCATTGTGGCTGTAATTTAAATTGTATTTTTTGCTCGGTAGATGAAGGCGAGTTCTCAAAAACAAGAAAAAATGATTACTATGTTGATTTAGATTATTTAATTGAGAATTATAAAAAAATAGTTGATTTTAAAGGAAATAAATTTATTGAGGCACATTTAGACGGGCAAGGAGAGCCATCTCTTTATTATCCGTTGGTTGATTTAGTTCAAGAGTTAGCTGAGATAAATAAAAAAGGTAAAGGCATTGTCTCCATGCAAACAAATGGAACTGTCTTAGATTATAAATTAATTGATGAGTTGGAGGAGGCGGGATTACATAGGATAAACCTCTCTATCAATGCCTTAGATGAAAAGATGGCTAAAATGCTCTCAGGTAGGAAAGATTACAAGATTGAGAAGATTTTGGATATTGCTGAATATATAAAAAACTCTAAGATTCATCTACTTATAGCCCCTCTTTTATTGCCAAATATAAATGATGAGGAATTTAAGAGGGTTATTGATTATGCTATTGATTTAGATTTGAAGGTTAAGCAAAATATCATTAATCCTTTAACTGGAAAAAGAGACCCTATTTTAGGATGCCAATTGTGTAGGGTTTATCAATTGGGTAGAAGACCTAAAAAAATGAAGATTTGGGATTTTAATAAGTTTTATGATTTGTTGAGGAGATATGAGTTTGAATATAAAAAGAAGGGCATAGATGTTAAGCTTATAACATCCCCAAAGGATTTTGGAACGCATAAGAGGAAGAGGTTGCCATATCCTTTTAAAGTTGGGGAGATAACAAAAGTAAAAGTAGTTTTAGATGGTAGAGTTAAAGGAGAAGTTTTGGGAGTTGGTAGGGATAGAGTTATTCAGATAATTAACTGCAATAATGAACAAAATTTAATGGGAAAGGTTGTTAAAGTGAGAATTTTAAGGAATAAGGATAATATAATAGTCGGAGAGTTAATTTAAAAGTGTGGTGATAAATTGAATTTAGTGGATTTATACGTAAAAAAATTTAGGGATTTGATTGAGATTGAGAGAAAATGTGAGATGGATTTTCACAAAAATGAGATAATTAGGTTGGGAAAAAAGAGGGAAAATGTTGGAAGGGCAATTTTAAATTTAAAGGGAAAGTTCTTGGGAGAGAGCTTAGGATGCACGATTGTAAGATTTGGGAGAAAGAAGCCATTTAAAACGGAAATTTCACCGGGAGATGTTGTTTTAATCAGCAAAGAAAACCCATTACAGAGTGATTTATATGCAAATGTCATTTATGTAGGAAAGAACTTTATAGATGTTGCCTTTGATGTTGATGTTCCAAAATGGGTTTATAAGGAGAGAGTGAGGGTTGATTTGTATGTTAATGACATAACATTTAAAAGAATGAAAGAGGCGTTAAAGGAATTTGCAAGAAAAAGGGATAAATTAGCTTACATAATATTGGGCATTGAACATCCAGAAAAGCCGTTGAGGGAAGATATTGAATTAGAGTTTTATGATAAACATTTGAATGAATCCCAAAAATTGGCTGTTAAAAAGGCAGTTTTAAGTAAAGATTTATATCTCATCCATGGTCCTCCGGGAACTGGAAAAACGAGGACTTTGACTGAGGTTATTGTTCAGGAGGTTAGATTTAACAAGCATAAGGTTTTAGCAACTGCTGACTCAAACATAGCGGCTGATAACATATTAGAGTATCTAATTAAAAAATATCCTGATTTAAAGGTTGTTAGGGTTGGACATCCAACAAGGATTTCAAAGGATTTAATACAGCATTCTCTACCATATTTAATTGAAAACCATGAGAAGTATCAAGAAATTTTATCCCTAAAAGAAAAAATTAAAGAGATTAAGGAGCAGAGGGATAAATTTTTAAAGCCATCCCCAAGATGGAGGAGGGGAATGAGTGACGAGCAAATTCTAAAAGTGGCTAAGAAAAAGAAGGATTATAGGGGAGTTCCAAAGGAAAAAATCATAAGCATGGCAGAGTGGATTATAAGAAATAGGAGGATTAGTAAAATTATAAAAAATTTGGATGAGATAGTTGAAAAAATTACCAATGAAATTTTAGCAGAGGCGGATGTTATTGTATCAACGAACTCAATGGCTGGCTCAGAGATTTTAAAGGGCTGGGAATTTGATGTGGTTGTTATAGATGAAGGAAGTCAAGCGATGGAACCATCCTGCTTAATCCCAATTGTTAAAGGAAAAAAGTTAATTATGGCAGGAGACCATAAGCAACTACCTCCAACAGTATTGAGTGAAAATGAAGAGTTAAAAAAGACATTGTTTGAGAGGTTAATTAAAAAATACCCTGAGTTCTCTTCAATCTTGGAAATTCAATATAGGATGAATGAAAAAATTATGGAATTCCCAAATAGGATGTTTTATGATAACAAGTTGAAGGCAGATGAGAGCGTTAAAAATATAACCTTGTTGGATTTAGTTAAAGAGGAGGAGATTGATGAGATTGATAGAGATATTATAAATGAAATTCCAGTCCAGTTTATAAATGTTGATGGAGTTGAGAGGAGAGATAAGGAATCTCCATCTTATTATAATATAGAGGAGGCAGAGAAGGTTTTAGATGTTGTTAAAAAACTTGTAAAGTATAAGATACCAACGAACGTTATAACTCCTTATGATGCCCAAGTTAGATATTTGAGGAGGTTGTTTGAAGAGCATAATATAGATGTGGAGGTTAATACTGTTGATGGGTTCCAAGGTAGGGAGAACGAGGCAATAGTAATTTCATTTGTTAGAACAAAAAACTTTGGATTTTTAAAAGATTTGAGAAGGTTGAATGTTGCAATAACAAGGGCTAAAAGGAAGCTTATACTGATAGGCAATAAAAACTTATTGGAGCAGGATAAGGTCTATAATGAGATGATACAGTGGGCTAAATCAGTTGAAGAGAGTTATAAAAGCAATAAAAAAGATAGTAAAATTGATGATGATAAACAAAAATGTGAGAGTAAAAAATGTGAGAGTAGAAGAGATAATGAAAATAATAATAACATTGATAATGGAACTAACAAAAGAAATGAAGAAACTACTCAAAATAACGATAAAAAAGATATAAGTAAAGATTTAGCTAAAATAAAGAATTAATACATTCTAAATGCTACCTCAACATGGATTGTTTCAACATTAACACATTTAGCAAAGCCCAACATCTCAAATTGAACCCTCCCAGCTATTACTTCCTTTTCTTCAAATCCATTTATTAGTTGAGGAGATAATTTAACATTTAAAACTCTTCCTAAAACCCCCTCAGTTCCATTTCTTAAATCCTCCCTAAGTGTTGATGTTATAAAAACTAAATCCCCCTCTTTTAGATTTTTAACCGTCTCTAAGTTCAATGCATTGATTATAGTAAATGTTTTGACATGATTTTCTATGAAATCATTTATTGCCTTCTCGTTAATTCCAAACAATCCATAAACTCTCATAATACCACCAAAATTTGAAAGTTTTAACAGTATCGAATTATAATTAAGAGGCATTTACTTCCGTTAGGATGTAAATACATATTTTGGTCAAGATTTTACTAAAAGGTTGAGCGTAATGCATCCCAATAGGCGAAGCCCCATGGGTTAAATATACATTGGATATTCCTTTCTACTCTTTGACATCATTTTTAAATGCTGTTCTGCTAATTCTTTAAGTTTATTTTCAATGGCTTCTGCCTCTTTAAGTAAATTTTCAATATTTACATTCAAATTGAACATCTTATTTAAAACCTCTAATAGGTTAGCCCCTCCTCTTGGGTCTGGTCTAATTCCAACGGTTTCAGCCAACAAGCCAATGGCATCAAGCCCATTATCTTGGCATTTTATTAATAAATTCCCTCCCATGCCCCCAACAACTCCAAAATTAAATATTTCAACATAATTTTTTAAATTATCTATTAAATCTTCCTTATTGGCTATACCAAATACTTTTTCTGATTTTCCAGCCATAACCCCTCCAAGGGAGATGAACAGTTTGGGGTTTTTATTTGAAAATGTTTTAACTATAATTTCAGCTAATTCATTTATTTTAATTGGTGGAATTATTACATCTGAAAATAAAATAACTATATCCTCATTTGCATAAGCCCTAACTGGTGGATAGGGAATTCCTTTTTCTATTGTCGTAAGTGGAGGAATCCCTTCAATTTCAAAGTATCCATAATATTTCAATTTTAATTCCTTTATTATTTGAAATCCAGCAATACTACCAACCAATCCAGTTCCAGGAAACGCTTCAATAACTATGGGATTTTCAAAGTTTATTTTTGTCTTTTCTACGAACTTCATACTCCTCACCAAAAACCCGGCTAAACTAATTTTAAATTTTAATTTTAATAAATTTAATAGATAAATTTTATTGAATCATTTATATAATCTTAATTGTCACCGTAAAACCTCATGGTGAAAATTATGAAAATTTTAATAATAACTGGAAAATTAGCTGAAAAGAAAGTTAAAAAAGCCGTGGAAAAATACAATTTTGTTGATGTGCATGTAGCAAACATATCAGTGGCGGCTTTTTTAACACCAAATTTAATAATTAGAGAGATTAGAAAATTAGAGGAAAAACTTGGAAAAAAATTAAAGGACATTTACGATTTTGTTTTGGTGACTGGATTGATAAGACATGATTTAAAGAAAGTTGAAGAGGAAACAGGAATAAAATGCTTCAAATCTACAAGAGAGGCATCAGATATTCCAATATTAATTGAAAATTTGGACAAAATAAAATTATCAACCAAAGAGTATGCTGATTTGCAACTATTGGAGATTATTAAAAAGAAATGTGAGGAGGAGATTAAAAAAGCAGAGGAGCAGGAGTTGGGAGAGGGAGATATAAAAATAGGCAAGTTAAAGGTTGGGGATAGGTTTCCAATGAGGGTTTTAGGGGAGATAGTTCATACTCCATGGCTAAAAGAAAAGGAGTTGGAGGAAAAAATAATATACTACTTAGAGAGCGGGGCTGATATGATTGATTTGGGAATGGTTAGTAATGAAAATAATGCAGACAAAATTAAAGAGATGTTAAAAATAGCGAGGGATTTAACTGACAATCCAATCAGCGTAGATACTTTAAACACAAAAGAGTTGATTACGGCGATAAATTTAGGGGCGGATATGATTTTAAGCGTTGATGCTGGAAATATGGATGAGTTAATACCTTATTTAAAAGATTCTGACACAGCGGTTGTTGTTTTGCCAACGAACTATAAAACAAACTATGTTCCAGAAACAATTGAAGGAAAAATAAAGTCATTGGAGGAAAATATAAAAAAATTGATTGATGCTGGAATTGAAAAAATAGTTGCTGACCCAATTTTGGAGCCAATAAATAATGCTGGATGTAATTTTATAGAGAGTGTTATTGCATGTAGGGAATTTAAAAAAAAGAATAAAATTCCATTATTTTTTGGTGTTGGAAATGTTACAGAGCTTTTTGATGCTGACAGTAATGGAGTTAATGCCCTATTAACTGCCATTGCGTCTGAAATCAACGCCAATATATTATTTACGCCAGAAGCAAGTGCAAAATGCAAATTTTCAATAAAAGAGTTAAAAATTGCCTCAAAGATGATGTTTTTAGCTAAAAAAAGGAATTCTTTACCAAAAGATGTGGGATTTAACTTAATAAATTATAAGGATAAGAGATTTGAAGAGGAAATAACATTCAACAATTATAAAGTTCCAGTTATTAAAGCTAAGGAGAATGAAAGGCAAATATTGGATGAGGGTAGTTTTAAAATAGAGATTGATAGAAAAAATAAAGAGATTGTAGTTATATACTTCAATAAGAGGAGAGAACCAACTTTAATTATTAGGGGGAAAAAACCAAAAGAAATTTATGAGACCGCGATAAGATTAAATTTAATAAAAAAGTTAGACCACTCAGCTTATTTTGGTAGGGAGTTGGCTAAGGCAGAGATTGCTTTAAGAATAGGAAAAAAATACAGCCAAGATTTTGATTTATTTTATAATGAGTTTTGGTGGGAATAATGAGAAAAACTAAAATTTTAGTTACATTAGGTCCCTCATTAGAGGATAAATTAGATAAAGCAATAAATTTAATAGATGGAGTTAGGTTTAACATGTCACACGCTACAACAGATTATTGCAAGAGATTTTTAAATATTTTGGAAAAAAATAACATTGCCAAAGTTATGGATTTGAAGGGAATAAAAATAAGGATTAAAGAGGTTAAATTAAAAAATAAAATATTGAAGGTGGGGGACAAGGTTGTTATTGGAGAGGATATAAAGTTTAATTATAACATAGGCACAATTGAAGAGGGGCATTTTATTTTAATCAATGATGGAAAGATTAAGCTGAGGGTTGTAAAAAATAAGGGAGACAAGATTATAGCCGTTGTAGAGGTTGGTGGAGAAGTTAAAGAGGGGATGGGAGTTAATCTCCCAGATACAAAGATAGAACTTCCAATAATTGATGAAACTGACTTAAAAAATATAAAATTTGCTGTAAATAATGATTTTGAATATATTGCCCTATCTTTTGTTAGGAATAAAGAGGATGTTAAAGAGTTGAAGGACATTATAAATGAATATAATGGAGATTGTGAAGTTATATCAAAAATAGAGACAAAAGAAGGATTAAAAAATATAAAAGAGATAGCAAGAGAAAGTGATGGGGTGATGGTGGCGAGGGGAGATTTGGGTGTTGAGATTCCAATTGAAAACATTCCAATTGAACAAAAGAATATATTGAGAACAGCCAATAAATATGGAATTTTGTCAATAACAGCCACGCAAATATTGGACTCTATGGTAAATAATCCATATCCAACGAGGGCTGAGATTACCGATATAGCCAATGCCATATACGATGGAACTGACTGTTTAATGCTCTCCAACGAAACAACTATTGGAAAATATCCAATAGAGGCAATAAAAGTTTTAAATAAAGTTGCAGAGGTAGCAGATAAACATTATGAGGAGTTTGGAGACAAAGTTTGTTTAGGAGTTAAGAGTATTGATGAGGGTTTAGTTTATGCCGTTTATGAGTTATATAAAAAATTAAATGTCAAGTTGGTTATAACTCCAACCTACTCTGGAAGAACTGCAAAATTGATATCAAAATTAAGAATAGGTAGTAAAATAATTGCTCCAACACCAAATATAAAAACTTTAAAAAGGTTGAGGTTGGTCTGGGGAGTTGAAAGCTGTTTAATGAAGGAGTTTAATGATGTGGAGAGTATAATTAACACATCTAAAAGTATAGCTAAAAAAGAAATTGGAAAGGGGATTTATTTAATAACATTAGGTCATCCAATAGGTCAAAAGAAAACAAACACTATAAAAGTTGAGAGCATTTAATTTTTTTAATTTTTGATATTATTTGCGATAAAATCTTTAAAAACTTATAGAAGGTCTAAAATTAAATTTAACATCTCCTTACTATTTGCTACAACAATCTTTAACCTGTCTGTTGCATTCAGCTCAAATTTCAGCTCTTCTCCATTATTGTCTGTTATTAAAGCCCCTGCCTCCCTGCAAATGATATAGGAGGAAGAGATATCAACAGCCCTAACTTTTGGTCTCACATCAAAAACAGCATCTAAAACCCCCTTAGCTACATAACACATCTCTAAACCAAAAGCTCCAAATATCCTCACTCTTTTAACCCTATTCCTCAATTTTTCCAAATCTATTTTTTTATCTGGATAATAGCTTATAGTTATATCTTTTGGATTAAAATCCTTAACTTTAATCTTTTTTCCATTTAAATAAGCCCCTCTCCCAGAGTATGCTTCAAAAAACCTTTTAGTTAAAAATTCATAGGTTAATCCATAATGTGGCTTGTTATTTTTAAATACTCCAAAGCAAAATGCAAAAAATGGAATCCCATTTATAAAATTAAATGAACCATCAACAGGGTCTATAACAACAGTCCATTCACTACCATTATCAATAATTCCCAACTCCTCACTCACAATATTAACATTAAATAGCTTTAAATGTTTTAAAGCAATATCTTCGCTTATTTTGTCAAAAATTTCTGTTTCATCACCACTTGGTGATTTTCCAACAACATAAGATTTATCCTTTCTTCCAAAATATGGTAAAATTTCTTTTTCAATCTCTCTTGCAATCTTTTTCCCAATCTCATCCCATTTCATTTTCTCATCTCATAAAATTTTCTTCCTCCTTACAATCTCCTCCCTAACCTTTAAATAAGTTATTGGAATCCAAAACATTAAAGACAAAATATTAAATACTATTATGGGGTAATCATTCTTTAATATCCCATATATTAGCCAGAGTGTTAGTCCAGTTGTGAATGTTATAACAAAAGCTAATGATATGTTGCTCATATCCTTCTCTTTCAATGACTTTATTAATTGAGGGAGAGATGCAAACGTTGTTAAAGTTCCAGCAATGTAGCCAATAATAGTTATATCAAAATCCATTATTAATCACCCAAATATAGATTTTACTAAGAGACGTTGATTAGCTTTTAGCTAATCAACGCATCCTGGGTATCCCAATAGGGCGAAGCCCTATGGCAATATAGCCAATAATAGTTATATCAAAATCCATATTAATCACCACAAATCTTTGTAAATTTTAAAGGATTTTTGTTAAAATTTGCTAAACTTATGGATTAGGTGAGATAGATGGAAATATCAAAATTACTAAAAGATAAAAGAATACTACTATTAATATTATTCGTTACTTTATCTGTGCTTTTAATCGTATTTAAAGGGCTTGATTATGGGATTGATTTAAGTGGAGGGACAGTTATTGTCTTAAAAGCAGAGCGACCAATGACTGATGAGGAGATACAATTAACTGTTGATATTATTGAAAAGAGGTTAAATGCAAATGGTTTAAGCGATATAACCGTTTATCCAAGAGGAAATGATGAAATTGTTGTTATGATTCCTAAGAGTTGCGACGTTGATAGAATAAAAAAAGTTCTAATGGAACAGGGGGTCTTTGAAGCAAAAATTGATAATATAACCGCTTATACTGGAAAAGATGTTAAATCTGTTGAACCCCCAACAAAGATTCCACAAGGAGATAACTGGGCTTATGGTGTTCCTTTTGAATTAACATTAGAAGGAGCTAAGAAATTTGCCGAAGTTGCTAAGGGAAAGGCATATCATAAAGTTGAGTTGTATATGGATGGAAAGCTAATCTCAGCTCCTGTCTTATCCCCTGACTTAGCAGATGGAAGACCTCATCCAAAACAGGTTATTACCGTTGGTGGCTACCCTCCAACAAAAGAGGAAATTGATGAGGCAATGGCTATTTATTCAGCTCTAAAATCCGGAGCTTTACCTGTAAAACTGAATATCGAATATATCTCAACTGTATCCCCAGAATTTGGTAAGGAATTCTTAAAAGGAACTGCCATTGCTTTATTATTGGCATTTGTTGCTGTTGGAATAATTGTCAGTGTAAGATACAAACAGCCAAAGATAGCACTACCAATTTTAATAACCTGCTTATCAGAAATTATCATTATATTGGGCTTCGCATCTTTAATAAGTTGGAAATTGGATTTACCTTCAATAGCTGGGATTATTGCCGCAGTTGGGACGGGAGTGGATAACCAAATAGTTATAACTGATGAAGCTTTAAAGAAAGGAGCTGGAAAAATAAGAGCAAGTATTAAAAGAGCTTTCTTTATAATATTTGCCTCAGCATCAACATCTATTGCCGCTATGTTGCCTTTATTTGTGCTTGGGGTTGGAATGTTAAAAGGATTTGCAATAACTACAATAGCAGGGGTTTTAATAGGAATATTTATAACAAGACCTGCGTATGCAAGAATCATTGAGAATATGTTTAAAAAGTTTTAAAATTCACTTTTTCTTTTTTTAAGTAATTTTTTAAACAAATCATAAAAAAGCATATTATAAGATAACAACTTTTATTTCCATACCGAAACGGTCTGAATTCCATAGGGGGAGACCCCCTATTGGTATACCCCACATCCATTAAGTTGGGGCTTTCATCCCCAATTAATGTCTAAGTTTTAACCTCCGAGAGGTCTGATTTTAACATTAAAGAAAGATGCTCACCAGGCAGTATTGGAAGCTAATTTCCATACCGAAACGGTCTGATTTTAACTCCATTCAAAACCTCATATTCTTCCTTAGTATTTTGTGATTTCCATACCGAAACGGTCTGATTTTAACTTTCTTGATTATTTCTTATTAAATAATCAATATTTATATTTCCATACCGAAACGGTCTGATTTTAACCAATTAACGCAAGATTTAAAGTATTCTGCCACAAACTAATTTCCATACCGAAACGGTCTGATTTTAACAAAGATAATAATACTGTAACTATCATTGTATAAACCTTCCAGTAATTTCCATACCGAAACGGTCTGATTTTAACTCTTCAATAGTTGCATATTGTTCTAAAACTTCTGAAATTTTATTTCCATACCGAAACGGTCTGATTTTAACAAATTTTATGATTAAATTTCCTATCCATTTTGAAAATTATTTCCATACCGAAACGGTCTGATTTTAACTCGAGGCTAATGTATTGCTTTGATTGTGGATTCTATGCCGATATTTCCATACCGAAACGGTCTGATTTTAACGAAATGTGTAAAAATAAATTAGCTAAGATTTTACAAAAATTTCCATACCGAAACGGTCTGATTTTAACGGTTTTATGGAGTTGGTTGATTTTGCATTATCAAGTAATTTCCATACCGAAACGGTCTGATTTTAACATCCCAAACTTGACATCCACAAATTTCTTCTAATGTATTTCCATACCGAAACGGTCTGATTTTAACGAATGGAATATCGAGCATAGTTTTTATGTAATTATAAAATTTCCATACCGAAACGGTCTGATTTTAACCTAATTCTGTTATGTATTGGTCTTTTAGTTCGGTGAGTATTTCCATACCGAAACGGTCTGATTTTAACATCTGGAGGCAATTGTATCAAATTCCAAAAATTAGAGTATTTCCATACCGAAACGGTCTGATTTTAACACTCAAAATAGTTTGTGATTAAAAAAGATATTATTTTATAAATTTCCATACCGAAACTGTCTGATTTTAACTCCTTATAAGCATCTAAAACTAATTTTTTATGTTCCAAATTTCCATACCGAAACGGTCTGATTTTAACTAATGATGCAAAAGAACTATACAATCAACTAATAAAAACCAATTTCCATACCGAAACGGTCTGATTTTAACACGATAAAAAATAACTTAAAGAAGATAAAAAAATAAAGATTTCCATACCGAAACGGTCTGATTTTAACTTATTAGTCAATTATCCTAACTTAAAAACCACGTAATTTCCATACCGAAACGGTCTGATTTTAACAGGCATTTGACTCAAAGCATCATTCATAAAATCCTTCATATCATTATTTCCATACCGAAACGGTCTGATTTTAACTGCCACTCGTTTTTAGTAATTAGTTTTGTTTGTATAATTTCCATACCGAAACGGTCTGATTTTAACAGGGTAATTATTCGAGATATTGTTATTTTATTCACTTCTAATATTTAAGCTTTTCTATACCATTTCTGTCGAAGGGTAGATAACTACCTTTATTTATATACCCTCACAAATATTTAAACTTTTCTCTACAATTACAAAAAGAACTTTAAAACCTCTAATTTTCAAAATAAAAATTAATTGTTGTGGAAATTATCAACTGAAAGCATTTAATTAAAATCTTTTAAAAATCCCAATAATTTAACGCATCTAAATAAATAAAATCATTAAAATACTCTACCCTTAGAAATTTGATAAAAAAGCTTAAAAAGAAGTATATCGAATTTTAAAATGGTTTTTCTAATTTTAAATTATATCTAACGAGATAAAGTTCTAACTCTAAAAGTTGATAATAAAATCTAAGTTTAAAACTATATATTTTTTAAAGTTGCTATAATGTTATGGTGATTATATGAAAGTTGCCGTTTTATATTCTGGGGGTAAGGATTCAAATTATGCATTATACTGGGCGTTAAAAGAAGGTTTTGATGTAAAATACCTTGTAAATGTTGAAAGTGAAAATAAAGAAAGTTATATGTTTCACATTCCAAATGTGCATTTAACTGAACTTTGCTCTAAGGCAGTGGATATCCCATTAATAAAAATATACACCAAAGGGGAGAAAGAGAAGGAAGTGGAGGACTTAAAAAAAGGAATTGAAAAGTTGGATGTTGAGGGAATTGTTTCGGGAGCTATTGCGAGCGTTTATCAAAAATCAAGGATTGAAAGAATATGTAAAGAGCTTGGATTAAAATCTTTCTCTCCATTGTGGCATAAAGATGCTGAATGGGTTTTAAGAACTGCAAGTTCTCTTTTTGACGTGAGAATTGTAGGAGTTTATGCCTATGGCTTAGGAAAAGAGTGGTTGGGAAAAAGAATAACAAAAGATAATATAGATAAATTATTAAATATTTGTGAAAAGTATGGTATAAATAAGGCGTTTGAAGGAGGGGAGGCGGAAACATTCGTTTTTGACTCCCCGGTGTTTAAAAAGAGGATAGAAGTTGTTGAGGCAGAGGTTGAATGGCATGAGATATGGGGAGTTTATAATATAAAAAAGGCAAAATTAGTTGATAAGGAATGATATTATGATTAGGATAGGAACAAGAGGGAGTAAATTAGCGTTGTATCAAGCAAATAAAGTAGCTGAGATGTTAAAAAATCTTGGTTATGATGTTGAGATAAAAATAATTAAAACTACTGGGGATAGAGTTTTAAATAAAAAGCTTTCAGATATTGGCATTGGTGTATTTACAAAAGAATTGGATTTGGCTATGCTAAATAACGAGATTGATATAGCGGTTCATAGTTTAAAGGATATTCCAACTATTTGGAATGAAAACTTAATGGTTGGTGCTGTTTTGGAAAGGGATAGTTATTATGATTTATTAATTTGGAATAAAGGTAAAGATATTGATTTTGATGAAGATAGTGAGGTAGTTATAGGCACTTCAAGTTTAAGAAGAAGGGCTTTTTTAAAGTTTATCTACCCAAATGCAAAATTTGAACTATTGAGGGGGAATGTAGATACAAGGTTAAGAAAGTTGAGGGAAGGTTTTTATGATGCCATTGTTTTATCTGAGGCGGGAATAATAAGGTTGGGGATTAATTTAGATGATTATTTTAGATATAAGAGGTTAAATATCCTTCCAGCGCCTGCTCAGGGAATTATAGCAGTTGCTTGTAGAAGGGATGATAAAAAAATGAAGGAAATATTAAAAAATATTAATCATAAAAAGACATACTTAGAGAGTTTATGTGAGAGGACTGCATTAAATGAGTTTGGAGGAGGTTGTAGCGTTCCATTTGGAGCTTTGGCATTTTATGATGGAAAAAATGAGTTATTAAAATTAAAAGCAGGGGTTGTTATAAATGATGAGTTAAAAGAGGCATCTGGGGAAATAGAGTGTGGGATTGATGAGATTGATAAGGCAGTTGAATTGGGGAAGAAAATTGGGTTAAAATTAAAAAATTAAACTTTATCTTTTAATTTCTCCATGAAAATCTTTAATCTCTCTAATGTTCCATTTGATAATACGTGTTCTAATCTACAAGCTTCCTCAGAGGCAGTTTTTTCATCCAATTCCAAACATTCAACTAAAAACATTTTAATTGTTTTATGCTTATCCCAAACTTTTTTAGCTTTTTCTTCTCCTTTCTCAGTTAAAGTTATTCCAACATATGGCTCATAATTAACATATCCCAACTCTTGGAGTTTTTTTGCCATGTTTGTTACTGCTGATGGTTTTATATCTAATAATTTAGCCAATTCTGTTGTTTTTATTGGTCTATTATTTTTTTTAGTAAATAAATAAATTTTTTCTAAGTAATCTTCAATGCTCTTAGACATAATGTCACCGAAAAGTTTTTATACTCCTATATGTATTATCTTATTTTAACTGAGGTTAAAATTTTTAACTATAATTAAATCATCATTTAATCATATATAAATATTGTGGTGGTTATGTATCCATTAGCATTTGCAAAGGAAGGAGAGGAAGTTATTGTTAAAGAGATTAATGCTGGCTATGGAGCTATGCAGAGATTAACAAGTATGGGAATAAATATTGGAAGTAAAATAAAAGTTGTAAGAAATCAGAATGGTCCTGTTATAGTATCAGCAAGAGGTAGTAATATAGCAATAGGCAGGGGTTTGGCAATGAAGATAATTGTTGAGAGGGAGAATAATGAGCGATAGATATGAAATTGCCTTAATTGGCAATCCAAATGTTGGTAAATCTACCTTATTTAATACTCTAACCGGAGAAAATGTTTATATTGGTAATTGGCCCGGCGTAACTGTTGAAAAAAAAGAGGGGGAATTTGAATATAATGGTAAAAAATTTAAAGTTGTTGATTTACCTGGAGTTTATAGCTTAACAGCCAATTCTATTGATGAAATTGTTGCAAGGGATTATATAATAAATGAAAAACCTGACTTAGTTGTTGATATTGTTGATGCTACTGCCTTGGAGAGAAATTTATATTTAACCTTACAACTAATGGAAATGGGGGCTAATATATTATTAGCGTTAAATAAAATGGATTTAGCCAGGACTTTGGGGATAGACATTGATGTGGATAAATTAGAGAAAATTTTGGGGATTAGAGTAGTTCCAATTTCAGCCATTAAAAAAGTTGGCATTGAAGATTTAAAAAAGGCAATATCTGAGGAAGTAAAAAATAAAAGAAAATACAATATTAAGTATCCACATTTTGAACCATACATTAAAAAGATTATCTCAATCTTGCAAAAGGATGAAAATTTAAAGAAATATAATTTAAGGTATTTGGCTATAAAATTACTTGAAAATGATAAATATGTTGAAGATATAATAAAAAAAAGTAAAATTTGGAATGAATTAAATCCAGTTTTAGATAGTATAAGGGAAGAGTTGTCCAAAAAATATGGAGAAGCAGATTTGGGAATAATTGAAGAGCGTTATAAGGTTATTGATAATATTGTTAAAGAAGTTGTTAAAAAGAAATCTGGAAAGCTAACAACAACTCAGATGCTTGACGATGTTTTAACTGACGAAAAAGTAGGAATTTTACTGTTAATTCCATTTTTATGGATGTTATTTAAATTTACATTTGATGTTTCAGCTCCATTTTCAGCTATGATTGATTATATATTCTCATTGTTAGGGGATGTTATAAAATCATCCATATCTAATGAATTTATTGCCTCTTTATTGGCTGATGGGATTATTAGAGGAGTTGGGGCTGTTTTAGTGTTTTTCCCAATATTGGCATTCCTATTCTTTGCAATATCATTCTTAGAGGACAGCGGATACATGGCAAGGATTCCATATATAGCAGATAGATTTATGAACAAATTTGGTTTGCCAGGAAAGGCAATTATACCATTAGTTATGGGTTTTGGTTGTAATGTTCCTGCAATAATGGCTACAAGAACTATAGAAAATGAAAAAGATAGAATTTTAACTATATTAATAAATCCTTTAATGTCATGCTCTGCAAGGTTGCCAATCTATGCCCTATTTGCCGGAGCATTTTTTTCAGCATATCAAGGGCTTGTAGTTTTAAGTATGTATGCACTTGGGGTAGTTTTAGCTTTAATTATAGCCAAGATATTTAGAAAGTTTATATTCAAAGAATCTCCATCATATCTGATTGTTGAACTTCCTCCATATCAAATTCCACATTTAAAGGTAGTTCTAAAAAATACTTGGGAGAGGGTTTATGACTTTTTAAAAAAGGCAGGAACTATAATTGTATTTGGAGTTATACTGGTTTGGTTGTTATCAGTTTATGGACCTTCCGGATACTTAGGGGCAGAAGCTCTAACAAATCCTGAGTTGTTATCAAACTCATGGGCGGCAGTTATTGGAAAAGCATTAGCTCCTTTATTTGCTCCAATGGGTTGGGATTGGAAGGCATGTTCAGCCCTGTTATTTGGAGTTATAGCCAAAGAGGTAGTAGTTGGAAGCTTAGCCATACTTTATGGGGTTGGTGAAGAGAACTTATCCAATATAATTGTTAATGCCTTTACTCCTGTCTCTGCCTATGCATTTATGGCATTCTCCTTAATCTACCTCCCATGCATTGCAACATTGGGGGTTATAAGGCAAGAGATTGGTTGGAAATGGGCAGTATTTGCTCTTGCCTATGAGATGGTTTTAGCATACATAGTAGCTTTGACAATCACAATTATTGGAAATTTAATATTTTAGGTGATTTCCTATGGATATAAAGGATATAAAGGGTAAAATAACTACATTGTCTTTAATATTTGGACTTTTATTTACAATTTCTGGAATTATTGAGATAACAATTGGGATTTGCTCAATACTGGGATTTGAAATCAAATTACCACTATTTGCAGGGGATGCATTTGGTGGATTATCTTTATTGGCAATTGGTATAACTTACTTTTTAGGGGTAAAAAAAGCTTTAAGTGAGGATATAAGAGCTGTTTCTTACTTATTTACTGCTTCCATTGTTGGCTTGGGTATTGGAATTATTGCCTTTTTGCTTTTAATATCTAATGCCATGGGATTTCTGTTGGGTTTTGAGGATTGGGAAGATTGGAGTATTTTTAGCAATTTAAATGTATATTTAATATTGGGGATATTAGCAATAATCCCATACAAAATAGCCAAGATTATCCAATCTACAACATAAAAAATAACTATTTCTTATTTAACAACTTATTTTGATTATTCCAATTAATGTCTAAACTTTAACCCCCAAGAGGTCTGAATTCCATAGGGCTCCGCCCTATTGTTATGAAACTTTTAGAAAAAGTTTCATCAAAACCTAACACCTCCTCGCTTACGCTCGGAGGTGTAAATTACGGGGAGTATCCCAATAGAGGGGCATAGCCCCTCTATGGTGTGTATACCCGACATCCATTAAGTTGGGGCTTTCAGCCCCAATTAATGTCTAAACCTTAACCCCCAAGAGGTCTGATTTTAACGTTAAGATTTTTAATGTTGAGGATTGTGAAAATATCTGCATAATTTCCATACCGAAACGGTCTGATTTTAACGGAGATATGAAAAATGAAAAAAATTTTAAGAATAGATATTTCCATACCGAAACGGTCTGATTTTAACAATGACTTAGATGACTTAATAAGCTTAATAAAAAGTTCGTTTCCATACCGAAACGGTCTGATTTTAACGTAGTAGAACTGAAGGAGAAGTGTTTTTAAGAAAGTTTCCATACCGAAACGGTCTGATTTTAACATTTCAACAGTTCCAAGTGAAAGTATTCAATATAAAAGTTAAGTTTCCATACCGAAACGGTCTGATTTTAACACAACAAATAACGGGGGTGATAACCAAAAGACAGTAGTTTCCATACCGAAACGGTCTGATTTTAACATTTCAACAGTTCCAAGTGAAAGTATTCAATATAAAAGTTAAGTTTCCATACCGAAACGGTCTGATTTTAACACAACAAATAACGGGGGTGATAACCAAAAGACAGTAGTTTCCATACCGAAACGGTCTGATTTTAACACATTGGAAAGCTAAATAAGTAGAATTCAACAAAAATTCAGTTTCCATACCGAAACGGTCTGATTTTAACGAATATTCTACCAGTTCTTTTTCCTTTGCTACTTTCTTTGCGTTTCCATACCGAAACGGTCTGATTTTAACTTTTTAATTGTTTTTTAAGCTTCGTAAGTTTCTTTTGCATGTTTCCATACCGAAACGGTCTGATTTTAACACATTGGAAAGCTAAATAAGTAGAATTCAACAAAAATTCAGTTTCCATACCGAAACGGTCTGATTTTAACCATTTATGTTTATAAAACAATAATAATTATACCTGCAAGAATGGGTTTCCATACCGAAACGGTCTGATTTTAACAAACTAACATTACCAAAATCAGCAAGCTTTAAAATCTTGTTTCCATACCGAAACGGTCTGATTTTAACGGGCAATCATTCGAGATGTTGTTATTTTATTCACTTCTAATATTTAAGCTTTTCTATACCATTTTTGTCGAAGGGTAGGTAACCACTTTTATTTATATACCCTCACTAATATTTAAACTTTTCCCTACAATTATAAAAAGAACTTTAAAACATTTAATTACTAAAATCTAAGTTATTTATTGAGTAAATATCAAACTAAGAATAATTAATCAAACTCTTTTAAAACTCACTATAATTTAATAAATCCAAATAAATAAAATCATTAAAATACCCTACCCTTAGAAATTTGATAAAAATCCTAAAAATAAAAGATAAGTTTTAAAAAGTTTTTAAATTGAGAATAAAATTAATATGCTAAAAAAGTTTAAATTAATTAATTTTATTTTTCTCTTTCCATTCTTTTAATATCCTATCCCAGTTCTTTCTTAAAAACTCTCCAACTTGGGAGGAATCTCTCGTTCCAATAACACACGTCCATCCTGTCTTATCTTCAATATCTCCCCTTGTCGAAGCCGCTAATGCAGGCAGAATTATAATCCTATGATTTACCTTTTCAGCTATTCCTGTCTCTTCAATTAATTTTTTAGCATTCTCTCCACAATATTGTCCCCCTGCAACTGAAACATCAACTGCCTTTCCCCCAGTATCCATAACCAATAGCCAGCAGGTAACGTTATCCTTTTCAAAGTCCCCAGTAACAGTATAAAACGTTAATGAGAAGTTCGTTGTTAATATAACTGGGCTGTTTTCATCTGGGTTGCCGATTGGATACAAGCCGGGTTCAACTGCCTGTGGTTTTCTTGGGTCTGTGTAAATACACTGTCTCAATGTTAGGACTGGCATTAACTCCCAAATATCCATCCCATGCATAATTAAAGCATCTGCATATCTGTTTAATAATGTAGCCGCAATAGTTGCCTCGAACATTTTAGCAACAACTTCTTTATCCTCAAAGAATCCAGAGATTGGGCAATCATTTTTTAAGGCATAATAATAGGCGTTGATTGGTAGGTTCAATATTGGGAATCCAAGATATTTATCTTCCCTCTCAATTGCACTCCTTCTAATCATTACATTTAAATCCAACGTTTCAGCAATATTTTCTGGATAGGTATGGGGCTCTAAGACCAAATCCTCAATTCCATTGGCTAAGCACTTTGCCGCCATGTTTTTTAAGTCCTTGACATTGTTTGATGATAGAACTAAAACAACATCTTTCTCTTTTTTAAGCTCTTTAATAACTTTTATGAAATCATTTAATGTTTCTTTTGTTGCGGCATAGACCATTGGTTTTGATTTTACTACTTTTAAAGCTTCTTTTATAACCTCTGGGTTTAGTGAAGCAATGCAGATAGGCATTTTTGTCTCTTTCTCAACTATCTCAATAGCTTTTTTAAACTTCTCAGCATTTCCAGAGGCATTCCTTATAACAATAAAGTCCAATTTTAGCTTTTCCCCAGTTCTTTCAAATACAAAGTTTTCTATCTCCTTAGCTCTATTTTTAATCTCCTCTTCACTCAACTCATCACTTATGTCAATACCAATTGGTGTTGGATTGAAGAATGACAACTGATATCTATACATTACTTCGTCTCCACCCATAACTGCCTTTCTTTCATCATTTCCAAACCAAACTTCTTTCACTGGTGGAGAAATGAGTTCTAAAATTTTCTCTTTATTTTTTTTAAATTTTGGTGTGTCCAATATAGGACATTGGTCAAGCGTTGCCTCTTTTTCTAATAATTTAGCGGCAAATGCCATACATGATGGGTAGCCACATTTTTTACAATTTGCTTTTGGTAATAACTTATAAATGTCCATTGCACTAATCTTTTTTGGCATTCTATCACCTTTAAATTAAGTAAAAATGTTTTTATGCCTTTGCTACTATCCAATCGTAGTTATTGGTATTTAGTTTAACCTCTCCTGGTTTAGTTGTCAGTGTTTTTCCTATTTCCTTTAATGTCCTTACGGCAATAGGGTTAAGCATCATGAATAAATCAACTCCACACATCATCATCGTAATTCCAGTAGTTATCTCCCACAACGGTAATCTATACTCTCTCGGCCCCCATTCAGGATTGTTCATCCACGCCTCTCTTGCCCCGTTAGCGTTAGTGGTTCCAGAAGACATTGGCATATTAACCAACTTATCTCCTTTTAATCCATTCAATCTCAATCTTGTCATTGCATTAATTGAGAACTCAATTCCATAACCCAATGCACATGTTGTTGGGTCCATAACAATTCTATTTGGGTCTAAGCCAGCTTCAATTAATTTTCTATTCAAGTCCCTTGCCATGTTTGGGTCCATAATACTCCATGCCAATACATTGTGGTCGTATTTCATAGCGGCATCAACTATTTTTTTATAATCCAACTCCAAGTTTGCTGAAGCTAATAGGCATCTATCCCCTTCTGTAACCTCAGCACACGCCTCTAAGACCAATGGGTCTTTTTGAGGGTTTCCACTTCCTCCAATAACAAATGGCACATCAACTGCCTGTAACAAATCCTCCATTAGTTTTGCCGCTTCTTTTGGACTTTTATCTTTAATTTTTGGGTCTGTTGAGATATGGTGGATTGTTATCATATCCGCCCCAAATTCTTTAACACACTTCCTTGCCCATTCACAAGGGTCTTCCATAACATCCTGGAAAAACTGTCTAATTGGTTTTGGCAATCCAGGCATTGGAATATCAAATATATCGAAAGTAACAACTGGTGGGTTTGGTTGTGGTTCTTCAAATCTATATAAAGCTCTCTGTCCACCAATCTTTACAACAACTCCTCTTCCTCCTTCTGATTTTGGTTTTCCAAACTGAACTTCCCTTATAGAATTCTTGTATTTCTCTATTGGTGGCTCCCAATCTAACTCTGGAACATCTTTAATTTCTATAATCCCTTCATCTGCTAATTTCTCTTTAATTGATGGTGTTTGAGGGATAACTATTGGAGGGGCTGAGGGGATGTTTATAATTAACTCATCCGCTGTAATTGTTATGTTTTCAATCTCTACCTTTCCAATTTTCTCAATAATTTTTATTAAAGCATTTAAATCCATAACCTCACCCAATTTGTCATTATAAATCATTATAGATTAAGATATCTCTATTACCAATTTCATATATAAACGTTATTATTCCACTCTTTTAAAGCAAAATTTTTTAAAAATAAAGAATATTTTACTTTATTTCAAAGCTGAAAAACAGCATTTGCTATTTAATATTTTAATATCCCAATTACTTTTCTTATTGAAAAAATTTATATACCCCCATTGATACCAATAATTTAAGTCATATAGCGTGGCGCGGGGTACCGGGCTTGGTAGCCCGGGGCGGACTTCAGATCCGTCGAGGGCGAGAGCCCTCGGGGTTCGATTCCCCCCCTGCGCCGTTTTATTTTTTGTGGGACTATGAAAAAAGTGTATT
>Ga0256838_1000108_pt1 | contig 58368 bp, 68 predicted proteins | sample 4571419metaG_FD_185978 | JGI IMG/M metagenome (GOLD analysis project Ga0256838, IMG submission 185978) | Hydrothermal vent microbial communities from Guaymas Basin, Mexico - 4571-419 | ecosystem: Environmental > Aquatic > Marine > Hydrothermal vents | place: Mexico: Guaymas Basin | collected... | reverse complement strand
TATAGATGAGGGAACGGTTGATGTAAAAGCAAAGAGTGCAGATATAATGATAGCATTAGATATATCTGACTCCATGCTTGCAGAAGATATGTACCCAAACCGTTTAAAACTTGCTAAACAAAAAGCACTTGAACTTTTAAAGATGGCACCTGATGAGAGAGTAGGGGTTATAGGTTTTGCAAAGAACTCTTACCTTGTTTCTCCTCTTAGTTTTGACACTGCAGCGGTTGCTTTTTTACTGCGTTCACTTGACACAAACTCCATTACAGAGAAGGGAACAAACTTCCTCTCTATGCTTGATGTTGTAGCAAATAGTGTTAACAAAGAGGGAAAAAAATATCTGCTTATTTTAAGTGATGGTGGAGATCAAGAGAATTTTAGTAAAGAGATAGAGTATGCAAAAGAGAAAGATATAGTTGTTTTTGTTTTAGGTGTAGGAACACAAAAAGGTGCTCCTATAAAGAGAGAAGACGGTACCTTTATAAAGCAAAATGGTGAGGTTATTATTTCAAAACTTAATGAGAACATTAGTGAGTTAGCGACAAAAACAGGTGGTGTCTACATACAGAGTGTCAACTCAAAAGAGGATATTGCAACAATGCTTAAAGAGATACATGCTCATAGTGTGAAAAAAGAGATGAAATCTAAAGAGATTAAACGTTTTATTCCTCTTTTTTACTATCCATTAGGCTTGGCGATGTTTATCTTACTTATAGCAACTTCTTCAATGAGTAAACGAGAGAGTGTATCTCTTCCCGCTATGTTTGTGCTTTTTGGATTGATGATGAGTGGTGTAAAAGCAGAGGCTAGTGTCTTAGACTTTATGGAGTTAGAAAAGGCAAAAGAGGCTTATAGTGCAGGTGAGTATGAAAAAGCAGAAAATATTTATGAGCATTATAAAGGAAAAACAGATAATGCAGAGACACATTATAATCTTGCAAATACACTCTATAAACAGGGAAAATATAAAGAAGCAATAGCATCGTATAATAAAACTTTTTTTAATGCACCCCAAAAGCAAGCTAAAAACTATGCAAATCTTGGAAACTCTTATGTAAAAGCAAAGGAAAAAGAGAGCTTAGAAAAAGCGATAGAAGCATATGAAAACTCTTTAAAACTTGAAGATGATAAAGATGTAAGAGAGAATCTTGAAGCTGTGAAAAAAGCATTAGAAGAGCAAAAAAAACAAGAGCAGAAAAAACAAGATAAAGAAGATAAAAAGAAAAATAAGGATGAGCAGAACAAAGAGAACTCCAATAAAGATAAAAAATCAGATAAGAAAAGTGATAAAGAGAAGGATCAAAAGAGTAAGTCTGATAAAGAGAAACAGAAGAAAAATGAAGATCAGAAAAAAGATGATAAAAAAAGTGATGCGCAGAAGAAGAAAGAGCAAGAGCAAAAAAAACAAGATGATAAAAAGAAAGAGAAGTCTCAGGCTCAAAAAGAGAAAGATAAAGCAAAAGAGTTGCCCGATCAAAATAGTACAGTTGCACCACAAGAAGCGAGAAAAGATATGAAAGATCAGATGAGTGATGAGGAGCAGAAAAAATGGATGAAAGCTTTAAACTCTCAACATGCAACATATCTGTATCAACTAAATAAAGAGAATAAATTTGAGGAGAAGAGTGATGAAAAACCTTGGTAAAATAGTACTACTTTTAATATTTTTTACAAACCTTTTAAATGCAAGTGTAACTGCTAAAGTAGAGCCAAAGTATGTCTATGCAGGAGATACGGCGAGCTATATGCTTACTATAAGTGGAGGGAGTGTAAAAAAACCGCTTCTTTTAGATATATGTGGGAATGATATAGTCGCAACAGGATCACAAACAAGTATACAGTCTATCAATGGAAATTATCAGAAGAGTTATACTTTAACATATGATTTTGTCCCACAAAAAAGTTGTGTTATTGAGCCTGTAGCAGTAAGTATAGACTCTAAGTTAGAGAAGTCAAATAGTGTAAAAGTAGAGGTGAAACCAAGAGCCCAAGATAAGAGTGCAGAGTTCTTACTCTCTTTTGAAGCTTCAAAGAATGAGTTATTTATAGGAGAACCTTTTACTTTAACACTTCTTTTAAAACAGAGAAAAGGGGCACAAGCTGTCGATAGTAAATTTATAGCACCAGAGTTTCAAGGATTTTGGAAAAAGTCTGAGAGTCAAGCTAAGAGAATTGAAACAAAAGAGTTTATTGTTACAAAAGTTGTTTATGAGTTAGCACCCCAACGAGAGGGTAATCTTACTATATCTCCTGCCAAACTTAAAATAGCGACTCGTTCAGGAAGAAATAATTGGGGTACTTTTATGCCTCAGGTACAATGGAGAACTTACTACTCAAATAGTGTAGATATAAAAGCAAAGGCTCTTCCAAATAATGCAAAGCTGGTTGGGGATTTCAGATTGAGTGTGGTAGCAGATAAAAAAGAAGTGCACCAAAATGAAGCTGTGAATGTTGTTGTAAGGGTAGAAGGTAGTGGTAATTTAGAAGATATAGAGAGCTTTAAGCCTTACATAGATGATGTAAATATTTTTGATGAAAAGATAGAGATAAAAGGAAATACTCTAACACAAAAGTTAGTTTTTGTAGGTGATAAAGATTTTACTATACCATCCTTTGACCTTGTTTTTTTTAATACTAAAACACAAAAGCTTCAAAAAATAAAAACAGAAGCTATCTCAGTAAAAGTTTCAGGGTCTGCTCCCACAACTAAGCTAAAGATAAAGAGAGATGAGACAAAAGCAGTTGCTGTAACAAAAGCAAGTAAAAAAGAGGTAGTTGTTATGAAAAATAACTATTTATATATTGCATTAGCATTTATAGCAGGTCTTATTATAGGAATTTTAGTGATGCTTATAAAACCTAAAAAAGAGAAAACAAAAAGAAGTAAACTTAACTTAAAAGATGAGAAAACACTTTTTATAAAACTATTGCCATATAAAGAGGATAAAGAAGTTGCAGGTATCATCGATATTTTAGAACAAAATATCTACTCAAAAACGAAAATAGTAGTTGATAAAAAACTGCTCAAAGAGATAGTAAAAAGATACGATATCTCTTAATCGAGAATATCGTGTAATTTATTTCCATCAACCATCTCCTGATGGACTCTCTCCCAGTCATCGCTCTCAATGGCACTCTTAAGCTGTGAGAGTTCCTCTTCAAATATAGTAATTGCCTCAAGAAGATTATCTTTATTTTGTCTAAAAATATCTTCCCACATATATGGGGAGCTTTTTGCTAAACGACTCATAGAACGATATCCACCTGCTGCAAGTGCTAAAATATTATGTTTGTTCTCTTGACGCATTACTGTATTTGCGATGGAGTAGGAGATAGCATGCGGCATATGAGATATAAATGCAGCATGACGATCATGTTCTTTGGCCCGCATAAATGTTTTTTTCATCTCTAGTGATTTGAAAATCATTTTTGCCGTATCACTTTGATGTTTTCCACTATCTTCTAGATCACAGAGGACTACAACTTTCTTTTTGTATAAATTGTGAATGGCAGCTGTTGGACCAAAGTTTTCTGTTCCAGTCATGGGGTGTGCTGCTACAAAGTTTTTTCGTATAGTTTGAGGTACACTTTGAACAATTTTTTCTTTAGTGCTTCCAAGGTCTATGATAGTTGTATTTTTAGATATGTTTTTCATATCCTGTAGAATTGAGATAACACCATTAACGGGAATAGCTAAAAAAATAACATCACATTTTTTTATCTGCTCAAGTGTCACAATATCATCAACCAACTCAAGTTCTATAGCTTGAGAAGTGTGCTTTTCATTATGGTCATAGCCTACTATAGTTGTAACATACTCTTTTCCTTTAAGACTCAGTGCTAAAGATCCACCCATAAGTCCAAGTCCAATAATTGCAATATTCATAATCTATTTCTTTCTTGTAGAATTTATGAAATTATACTGAATTTACCCTATATTAACCTCATAATGGGTAAAATCTTTTCTAATTTTAACTATGGAACTTTAATGAAGACACTCTTAAAACTTTTTTTACTTCTTGCAACTACACTGCTCTCCGCTGAGACTATTAAATCTATACATTTCGATGGAATGGTTCATATTTCAGAACCTGTAGCACTACGAATGCTTACTTTTGAAAATGGGGATGAGGTGAGTCGAGAAAAAATTGATGATGCTATTAAAAACTACTTTAAACAGGGATATTTTAATGATGTATGGGTTGAACTTGAAGATGGAAAGTTGACATTTTTCTTTAAAGAAAAAGCAATTATTTCTCAAGTTGAACTGAGTGGTTGGAAAGAGAATGACGAAGAAGTAAAAGATGCAGTTGTTCAGATAAAAAAGGGAACGCTCTATGATGAAAAAGTCTTAGAGGCTGCAAAGAAACGCATTGTAGAAGCTATCTCTCAAGAGGGAAAAATTGATAGTGTTGTAGAGATAAAAAAAGAGTTTTTAGAAAATGGAAGCATAAAAGTAACTTTTATTGTTAATGAGGGCGAAGAGATTATTATAACGAAGCTTGACTATAGTGGTGTTCTTGGGCTTGATAGTGATGATTTTAATGATGTTATTGCTAATAAAGAGCATCAGTTTATGGGTTGGTTTTGGGGTCGTAATGATGGAAAAATGAGTTTAAGAGACTTGGCTTATGATAACTTGAGAATTCGTGATTACTATATGCAGTATGGGTATTTAGATGCAAAAGTAATTGAACCATTTGTTCGTGTAAATTTTAATGATTACACTGCAAAAATGAGTTATCAGGTAACAGAGGGCAAGGCATATACTATAAGTAAAGTTTCATTTTTTCAATCAAAAGAGGTAGTTGAAGAGCAGCGTTTAAGAGAGATTATCTCTTTAGAAAAAGGTGATATTTTTAATATTAAATCTTTTAGAAGCGATGCTGAGCGAATTAAAACACTTATTGCAGATAAGAGTTATGCATTTGTGCAAGTTGTTCCTGATTTAAAGAAAAATAAAGATGATCATACTGTAGAAGTTGTGTTTAAAATTATGCCAGGTGATAAGGTGAAAATTCGTGATGTTCTTATCTCTGGGAATAGTCGAACACTTGATAGAATTATTCGTCGTGAACTCTACTTGGGACCTGGGGATAACTACTCTTTAACAGACTTAAAAGATTCTCGTAACTCATTAGGTCGTTTAGGTTTCTTTGAGGGTACCACTATTGAAGAGAAACGTGTAAATAATCAGACTATGGATCTTGTTGTAAAATTAAAAGAAGCACCAACTGGAAATGTGCAACTTGGTGGTGGTTATGGTTCATATGGCGGGATCTTAGTAAGTATTGGTGTTAACGATAGAAATATTTGGGGTTCAGGTATTAATGTTGGTGTGAAAGCTGAAAAATCACAGACTACACAATCATACTCATTTAATATCTCTAACCCAAGACTGAATGATAGTGATTTTAGTGGTAACTTTTCTATATATAAATCATACTATGAGTACAATGACTATGCTGTGAGTACTGATGGTGTAAGCATAGGGGTTGGACATCGTTTTTCTCGTTTTATATCTGGATACATAGGGTATGGTTACTCTGGGAATGCATATGAATTTTTTGGAACACAGACTTCTGTTCCTATAGATACCTTTTATTTTGAGGATTATACGAAAAGTGGTGTAACAGTAAGTGCTAAATGGGATAATACTGATGATTATTATTTACCTCGTATTGGTTTTAATATGTCACAAAGTTTTGAAAAAACAGGTATAAGTGCGGATGCAAATTATTTAAAATCAAGAACAAACTTTGGTAAATATGTTGGACTTGAAGAGTACATAGGTTTTGATGCTATATTTAGATACAAAGCACGTTTAAATGTTGTTGTAGATAATGGTTATATTCCACTTGCAGAAAAGTTTTATATGGGTGGAATTGGTAGTGTGAGAGGATATGAGTCTTACTCTCTCTCTCCATTCTTAAAAAATGATGATGGAACACTTGACCTCAGTAATGGTGATCCAAGAAGAATAGGGGGAAATAAAACATTTTCAAACTCTTTGGAATTAAGTATTCCTTTGATTCCAAAAGCAAAAATGCGTTTGGTTATGTTTGCTGATTGGGGTTTTATAGGGGATGATGACATTACTGAAATATCTCGTGGTGGCTATGGTGCAGGTATTGAGTGGTTCTCCCCTGTCGGTCCTATTCAGCTTATGTTTGCATCACCTCTTAATGAAGAGGTTTACGACAAAGCTTCAAGCTTTGAGTTTACTATGGGGCAGAGATTTTAAGAATTAAAAGTAATTCTAAAATCTTCTGTAGGCAGCTCTAATTCCAGAACAGCATCTTTGGAAATATATAATTCCTTTGTAGAGAGAACAGTTAGAACTGCATCTTCAAACTTTAAATCAAAGTCAATATTTCTAGGTCTATGGCTAAGAAGTGCAATACTAAGAGAGAGTAGGTAGGATAGTCTCTCTGTAGTGTGCTGAGTAGGGAGTAGTGCATTATATTTCTCAAGATGCGAATCTGCTGGACTTTTTTTATTCGCATATTTACAAAGTGTAGCTATAAGAGTATTACTTTTATGGGTAAAACCGTACTCTAGAGCATTTTGTATAAGATAATAAGTATGTTTGTTTTGAGAATAAAAGTGAACACTACTTCCTGTCGGATAGAGCTTTGCCGCAATTCCAAGCTCATATCTATAGCTTGGATCTAAGTTAAAATATTTATATGTCAGATCAAAAAGTTTTTTACTTAATGTATTAAGCATAGTAGAAAATGATGTATCATTGAGATGAGAATCGAGAAGATATTTTACTGATGTATTAAAGTTATGTGGAAACTTATGCTTAGAATTTCTAAGTAAATCACTGAGATAAACACCTTCTCTAACCCCTACACCACTTGTAATAATATTACTTATATCCAATCGAGCGAGAACTCTTTGGAGTATTAAAGCTCCAGGTTTAATTACATCAAAACGATTACTCTTAATTTCTAAAGAGCTGAGTTCACTCTCTGTCGTTGTTCTTAAGAGGGCTTCTATATAAGTTGATAATATTTCTGAATTATACTCATATGCATGAAGCTTATTGAGTTTATACTCTTCTATTTTCATTATTGCACTCGAAACTGCTCTAAATGTTCCACCAATGCCTATAAGAGTATTAATATTTGAGAGGGAGAGTTTGTCAAGTTCACTGTCAATATATTTAATAGCTCCTTTTATATCATCTTTGTCAAAAAAGAGTTCTTTGAGCCGAACGGTTCCAAGCTTAAGTGAAAGAGTATTCGTAACACTATTTCCATTTATTTTACTAAATTCAGTAGAACCCCCTCCTATATCAATGCTAAGGGAGTTTTTTTGTCTTGGAAGAAGGTTGGCACAAGCAATAGCCCCAAAGTAAGCTTCCTTCTCTCCACTAATAATTTTAATATTAAGTTTGAGTTCACTACTCACCCGTTTTAAAAAATCTTTTTGGTTGGGTGCATCACGAAGTGCTGAAGTTGCAACACAGAGAATTTTTCTTACTTTGAAGGATTTTACTATTTGGAGAAAGTCAGAGAGGGCAAGAAAAGTTCTCTGCATTGGTTCTTCTTGCAAATCACCATTGTACTTATAGGCATCCTCAGAGATGCGAACCCTGCTTTTAGCTTCGTGTAGAAGGTGAAATGCATATCGAGATGTCTTTTCATAAACAACCATTCTAACAGAGTTTGAACCTATGTCTATAACAGCAACTCTTTTTGCCAACTGCTACTCTTCTATCTCTAAGTTTTTTGCCTTAAACTGTAACTCGGCAATAGACTCAACATTATCTTTGTCTGGAACTATACAATCAACAGGGCAGACAGATATACATGCTGGTTCATCATAGATTCCAACACATTCAGTACAACGATCTGGGTCAATATAATAAATCGGGTCTCCCTCTTCTATCGCTATAGTAGGACACTCTTCTCTACATGCATCACATGCTATACATTCATTATTTATTATTAATGCCATTAAAAAACCTTATAAAAATTGGTATCTATCTTTCTTGGTTGATTTATATCAAAATAAAGCTTTATTGTTTTTTAAATGGCTTAGTTATTTCGAGGAATAATGCAAGATAATTTTGAATTGAGTTGTAGTGACGCAACTGTACCATCAATTCCATCTGTTCGATTCGCTAGTTTTATTTTTGCACCTAATGCATCTGCAGCACTTTTAGCTAAAAAGAGACCTAATCCAACACCCTGTTTATTTCCCTGTCGCTTAAATGGAGCAAAAAGATCTACACTCTCATCTATACCGCAACCCTCATCTATAACCTGTATAAGAAGACCATTATCATCGAGTTGGCTTCTCAGTGTCACACTCTTCTCTTTTGGTGTAAACTTTAATGCATTTTGTAGAAAATTTTGTACTATTTGGTTAAGAAGACTTATTTGAAGAGTAGCCATAAAGCCATTTGGTTCAAAACTCATACGGAGCTCTTTTCCTTCACTGCTTGCAAGAAGTTTAAAATCATCTGCTTTTTGTTTGAGAAGTTCAATAATATCTACTTGCACAGGTTTATCAAGCTGTGCACCCTCTTGTCGCCCAATATTGAGTATATTAGAAACAATTATATTCATCTCATCAATAGTCTTGTTTGTAACTTTAAGTGCATCAATATACTCCTCTGGAGAGCGTTTTTTTATAAGGGTCACTTGATTTTTTAGTTTAATAACAGCAAGCGGAGTTTTAAGTTCATGTGCGGTACCTATAAAAAGTTCTTTTTGATATTTTACAAAGTTTTGTATTCTAGCAATAAGATGGTTTATAGTCTCTCCAAGTGGTTCAAACTCTATAGGAAGTGTCGCTATGTCTATAGGACGCATAATATGTTCATTCATATTTGAGAGCTTTGAACTAAGTGTTTTGAGTGGTCTGACTAACATTCTTGAGAGTGTGAAAGCATAGAGAAAAATAAAAATAAATCCTGCAATATTAATAAGAAAGATATAGTTGAGTATTTTTTTTAAAAGCTTTTTTGTAGCAGTAATATCTTTTGTCATTTTTAGATATGTACCTGTTTGAACATTATAGGGATAGATGAGTGTTAAGTATGTATGTTTTTTAGTGGTTTTTTCATATTGAGAGATACCAATATTTTTATTTTGTAGGGTGATGATTTCAATATTAAGTGAGAAAAAGTTTTCTGAAAAAGACTCTTCTTGCTGAAAAACAAATCTGTTTTCAACAATATTTTGAGCATACTGCTTTAATTCAATATGTTTATCATCATAGATTGACCTTTCTATAAAAAAATAGAGGATAGAAGAGAAAAAAAGTATTAAAAATACTGAAGAAAAAAGAAGTTGAATTAAAAAATTTTTACGAATACTATGTTTTGAGAGCAAAATAAAAAATCCTCTATAGATGTGAGATTCTAAATTATATCATTTTAGAGATTAAAAATATGTCTCTAAGCAATAAAAATCCAATATTAATATATAAGAGAGTATAGTTTCAAAAATTTTAAAAAGATGACAAAAATGGTAAAGAAAAAAGTAAATAAAAAGAAGAGTACAAAAGTCATAAGAAAAAAGAAAAGTAATTCAAATTTTCTCACATATATCGCTTGGGGTTTAGCAATAATAGCTCTTATTTTAGCTTCTCTTTTAGCAGGATACTATATGGGGTATGGGGATGCTAAAGAGAGTTTTACAAAGAGTGCTAAAAAAGCAGAGTCTAAAAGGCTTGAGGTTCTTACAAAACTTGAAAAAAGTGCTATGAAAAAAGAATCAAGTGTCAATAAAAGATTAAAAGAAGTACTGAAAAAAGAGAGACCAGAAGAGAAAAATAATTATATTTCAGCAGCACATGAGTTTGATGGAAAATCTCTTTCTCAAGAACCAAAACCGATAAAGAGAAAAAAGTATGTGAGTTCAGGAAAGCCACGATTAGCTATAATTATTGATGATGTGGGTACATCTTCTCAGGTTAGAGCAATTAAAAGTCTTCATATTCCATTGACAATGTCTTTTTTACCACCAAGTAAAGCGAGACCAAATACACCAAAACTCGCAGCACATGAATTAATTTATATGGTGCACCTTCCAATGGAAGCACAAAATTGGAGTGCAGAAGAGCCTAGTACCCTTCGAATAACGGATTCTCAAAATCATCTTTTTAAAAGAATAAAAGAGATCAAAAAACTTTTTCCCAAAGTAAAATATATTAATAACCATACTGGAAGTAAGTTTACTTCAAATGAAGTAGCAATGAATAGACTAATAACAGCATTGAAAAAAAATGGTATCTATTTTATAGATAGCAGAACAACAGCTCAAACAAAAGCTCCAAAAGTTATGAAGAACTTTGGACTAAAATATGTGGCACGTGATGTATTTTTAGATCATCATATGGATAAAAAGTATGTTTTAGGACAGATAAAGAAAGCTATAAAAGTAGCAAAAATTCATGGAACAGCTATAGCTATAGGGCATCCACACAAAAATACACTTCGAGCACTCTATGAGTCAAAAAAATTACTTAAAGAAGTGGAGTTAGTCTATATAAATAGACTTTACTAAAATGTTAATAGAGAAGATAGACTTTCATGTAAAAGAGTTGGATGGTATGAAAAAGTATCCTCAAGAACTCTCTTCTATAGGAGATAAATCACTTTTAAAAAGAAAAAAAATCTCTATTATTGGAAGTCGAAAACCAAACCAGTATGCGAGAGTCAAGACACATGAGCTTGTGCAAAAACTCTCCCAATCGGGAGTTTGTATAGTAAGTGGTGGGGCAATTGGTGTAGATGCTATTGCTCATAAAGCTGCTGGGTCAAAAAATACCATAATGGTTGCAGCAACAGGTCTAGATAAACGCTACCCTGCAATTAATAGTAATCTGATTCAAGAGATAGAGGAACATGGCTTGCTTCTGAGTCAGTTTAAAGAGGGTTCCCCATCAACACGTTATAACTTTGTCCTCAGAAATGAACTTGTTGTAGCACTTGGCGATATACTTATTGTTACTTATGCAGATTTAAACTCGGGTAGTATGCGAAGTGTAGAGTATGCTTTATCAATGGGAAAAAAGATTTATGTTTTAGCACATAGAATAGGGGAGAGTGAAGCGACAAATAGATTACTGCAAGAAGCAAAAGCAGAAGCTATTTATGATATTGACCTTTTTGTAAAAGAGTTTAGTGGAAAACTTAAAGAGAAAAAGAAAGAGAGTAATTCGTTTTTAGAGTTTTGTAAAAGTACACCAAGTTATAATGAAGCACTTCAAAAATTTCCTAGTGAAGTTTTTGAAGCTGAATTAAGTGGTAGTATAGAGGTTATAAATGGAACTATAGTATTAACATAGCATCGCCATAAGAGTAAAAACGGTACTTTTCTTTTATTGCCTCTGCATATAATTCTTGTGTTTTTTCTAAGCCGACAAAAGATGCTACAAGCATAAGTAGTGTTGATTTTGGTAGGTGAAAGTTCGTTAAGAGGTGATCGACTCGACTTGGCTTATTGTTTGGATGCAAGAAGAGGTTTGCTTCTCCTTTTTGTATTTTTCCATGTTTAGCATAAAACTCTACAGTTCTTGTAGAGGTTGTCCCTATACTTAAAATGGCTCTATCTGAGTCGAGTATATTTTTTGCTTTATTTGAAATATCATAGTATTCTGAATGCATGGGATGCTCTGTAATGATCTCTGCATCTACAGGCTTAAATGTACCACTTCCAACATGAAGTGTTACATATGCATGTGGATGATTCTGACAGATTCTTGCATGTTGTGTATCTGTAAAGTGGAGCGATGCTGTGGGTGCTGCAACGGCTCCCTCTTCTTTAGCAAAGACTGTTTGGTACTCATCAGCATCTTCTTTGTTATCTTCTCGATTAATGTAGGGAGGAAGAGGGATATGTCCTATTTTATCTATGATTGGAAGCAGTTCTTCAAAACGGAGTGCTTTTGCTTCAAGGAAAAAGTTTACTATACGACTGCCATCATCATTGAGTTTTTTAACTTTTGCTACAAGGGAGTTTTCAAATAAAATTTCTGTATCTATTTTTACTTTTCCCCGAATGTAGACATTTATATCTACTGCATTTAATGCACGGTTTATAAGTAGCTCAATCTTTCCACCACTAGGTTTATGCCCAAAGAGTCTAGCTTTTATTACCTTTGTATCATTAAAAATAAGAGCTGTCTCTTTTGGGATAAACTTTTCAAATTCATAAAAATATGTATGGGTGATTGTATCTGTTTTTCTATCATAAACAAGAAGCTTTGCATGATCTCTTGGCGAGGCAGGATGCGTTGCTATTAGTGCTTGAGGAAGTATAAAATCATAGCTTTTAGTAAGCAGTTCAGCGGGAGTAGACATAAAATCTACTCCTTTGGTGCTTGCGTTAAACTCTCTTGAGTTTCTTCATTTTCATCTTCATCTTCAGGGTCAGCAGGATTTACCATTTTTACAATGAGAATAGAAGCCCCATAAAGGATGATTAATGGTCCAGCCATAAGAAGTTGTGTTAAAACATCAGGCGGTGTTAAAAGTGCAGCAACTATGAAAATAATTACAATAGCATATTTGAAAAAAGCCATCATCTGTTTATCGTTTACAAGACCTAAGAGTGCTAAGAAGTAAGCAAAAACGGGAAGTTGAAATGCAAGTCCAAAACCAAACATAATTTTTGTAAAAAATCCGACATAATCTTCAATATTTATAAGAGGAGTAAATTTAAAACTACCAAAGGTAATAAGAAAATCAAAACCAAAAGGGGTAACAACATAGTAAGCAAAGAGTACCCCACTAAGAAACATAGTAGTACCCCCAAGAACAAAAGGAATTACCATTTTTTTCTCATTTGCATAGAGACCAGGTGCGATAAACATCCAAATTTGTGAAAGAATAACAGGAATAGCCCCTAATATAGCTGCAAAAAACGAGACTTTTAATGCTACAAAAAATGCACCACCTACTTGAGACGTTGTTATCATCCCATCAGCTGCATGAACTGACTTCTTTCCAACTTCAATAAGTGCAGTGTTAAGTGGTTCTACCATCCAGCTTAAGAGTGCTTCATGAAAGAAAAACATAACAAAAAACATAACAATAAGAGTACCAACAGAGATGCCAAGTCTCTTTCTAAGCTCTACTAAGTGTGGACGGAGTTCATCAAACATCTTTTATCTCTTCTTTTTTTTCTTGTTTCTTAGTACTCTTTTTAAAAGTCACTATATCTTCTTCTTTATTACGTTTATCGACTACAACATCGACATCATTATCCAACAGAGACTCTGTTATGCCCTCAAACTGTGCACCTACTTGAGCTTTTATATCAGTTGCTTTATAAATCTCAGAGGATGCTTGTTCTAACTCTTGTTTATAAGCTAGAGCCTCTTTTTTGATGTCACTTACATGCATCTCCTCTTCAATAGTATCTTTAACAGTGCCCATAGCATTCTTTGCACTTCTAAAAAATTTCGCTATATCTACCATAGCACCAGGAAGTTTATCTGGTCCTAAAAAGAGGATGGCGATAACAGCTATTATAAGTATTTCAGTAAAACCCATACCAAACATGTAAAACCTTCAGAGTTATTTATATTATAAGGCGGATTTTATCCAAAGAATGATTAAAGAGTGATTATGCAGTTAAGAAGAGTGTGATTTCATCCGCTAAAAGGTAATCAAGGTTATAGTAAGTGCCATTTTTATAGCTAAGTTTATTTTCACTAAGTAAAAGTTTCGCTTGTTTGCACTCATTTGGAGAGAAAAGATTTTCATCTATTCCAACACAAGAGCGCATTCCTAAAAAGAGCTGTTCTATTTTTTTATCCTCTTGGCTTAAAATCTCTTCTGTAATATTGAGAGGATTTTGAATGTAATCTTCTATACTGGCAGTTGGATAGTAACGTGTAAGTCCAAGTTTACCAACTGCTCCTGCTCCTGCTCCTATATACTCTTTATATTTCCAGTAACCAAGATTATGAGAAGATTGGTATGCTCCAAAGTTACTTATTTCGTACTGAGGGAGACCTTTTTGCTCTATGGCTTTAAATATCCAAGTAGTAAGTGCTAACTGCTCCTTACTCATTTGTGGTTTAGAAGCAAATGCAGTACCCTCTTCAATGGTAAGAGCATAAGCACTTATATGATTTATAGGGAGTGCAAATGCTGATTCTATATCTTTTTTTAAAAGTTTTTTTGTATCACCTAGTGTTGCATAGATAAGATCAAGTGAAAGATTTTTAAAGCCTATTTTTTGAGCAGTAATAATGGCATCCTTTGCCATTTGTGGTGTATGAGCACGGTTAAGTAGTTTTAATTTTTTTTCATCAAAACTCTGTACCCCAAAACTAATACGATTTACACCAAGTCGTCTCATCCCCTTTAGCCACTCATAAGTAGCACTGTTAGGATTTGCTTCACTTGTAATCTCAATGTTTGCTTTTAGGTAGGGTTGCAGTAGTGTAAAAATATTTTCATAGAGTTTTGGCTCTACTGTGGAAGGAGTTCCTCCACCTATAAAAATAGTTTCTATAGAGTTTTTTGATGCTTTAAATCGCTTAAGTTCGTAAATAAGCTGTTTCTCTAGTGCAAGCATATAGTCGCGTTTGAGATGAAATTTATCAACATAAGAGTTAAATGCACAGTATGAGCATTTGGAGTCACAAAATGGTATATGTATATAGAGTAACATTACTGAGGGTAGTTCACAGCAATAAGTAGCATCGATCCCACAAAGCTTAATAAGAGAGCAGAAAGGATACCGTACACCCAGATTACCCAAGTGTGATACCCTCCAATCTCTCGCATAGTAGATATACGTGTCTCAATATCTTCCACATTTTGTTCAACTTCTGCAAGTTTTCTCTTGAAACCTTTATAGATAAAGAAAGTGGAGAGTCCACCTGAGAGAATCATAATAAGAAGACCCGCAAATGGAATCATACCAAGTATAAATGAGCCAATGAAGAGGATAAATGCAGCAAGGTACTCTTTTCTGTAAAGTAAAAAGCCTGCACCTCCTCCAAATGCCCACCAACTCCAGTGCCATTTCATACTGTCTACACCATTAATATTAAATTTTGAAAAAGCATTTTGATACCAGAGAGTTTTTTCAGGCTTATCAATAAATGCTTCAATCATGCGATTATAGTAATCTTTATACTCTGCCTCTTGCATATGCTAGCTCCTCGGTAAATACTTTTTAATTTTTCTAATTGTAGCAAAAAAGAGTTACATTATCTTAGTTTAATTACTATTTTTGTATAATCGCGACAATTATATTACAGGCAAATAAATGAGCAAAAAAAGCGAATATCGTCCAAATGTGGCGATGATTATTGTTTCTGAAAATTATCCTCAAAAGAAAGAGATTTTCATAGCACAACGTAACGACCTTCTTGACATTTGGCAGTTTCCTCAAGGGGGAATTGACAATGGTGAAGAGGTTAAAGAGGCTCTTTTCCGTGAGATGGAAGAGGAGATTGGTACAGCATCTGCTGAAATTATTGCAGAGTATCCTGAGTGGATTTCTTATGATTTTCCAAGTAAAATAGCAGAAAGAATGAAACCTTACAAAGGACAGACACAAAGATACTTTCTTATGAAGTTCAAGAGTGATGCTATAATTAACCTAGATACAGAGCATCCAGAATTTTCTGATTATAAGTTCATTAGTGTAAAAGATGTCTTAGATCATACGGCACATTTTAAAAAACCTGTATATGAAAAAGTTTTACATTATTTTAAATCAGAAGGATTATTGTAGATGTTAATAGTTCAAAAATTTGGCGGAACAAGTGTTGGTGACTTAGATCGTATTCAAAATGTAGCAAATCGTGTAAGTGCTACAAAAAAAGCGGGTAATGATGTGGTTGTTGTTGTCTCAGCTATGAGTGGTGAGACAAATAAGCTTGTAGGGTATGCTGAGCATTTTTCTAAAAATCCTGCTCGTGCTGAGATGGATATGTTACTGAGTGCTGGTGAGAGAGTTACTGCATCTTTACTCTCCATCGCACTGCAAGAGATGGGTCATAATGCTACGGCTATGACAGGAAGAAAAGCAGGAATTATTACCGATATTCATCATACAAAAGCACGTATAGAGGAGATCAACCCTGAAGTCATGCAAGAGGCTGTAAAAGAGGGAAAAATTATTGTTGTTGCTGGTTTTCAAGGCGTAAATGAGCATGGAGATGTAACAACTCTTGGTCGTGGTGGTTCTGATCTCTCAGCTGTAGCTATAGCAGGGGCACTTAAGGCTGATCTATGTGAGATATATACAGATGTAAGTGGTATATTTACAACAGATCCTCGTATTGAACCTAAGGCTAAAAAACTTGATAAAATATCTTATGATGAGATGTTAGAGTTAGCATCTTTGGGTGCAAAAGTTTTACAGAATCGTTCTGTTGAGATGGCAAAAAAATTGAATGTAAATTTAGTAACAAGAACAAGCTTTTCAGACGAAGAGGGAACATTAATAACAAAGGAAGAGAATATTATGGAAGCACCATTAGTAAGCGGAATCGCATTAGATAGAAATCAAGCAAGAATCTCACTTTTAGGTGTAAAAGATAGACCTGGCATAGCATCAGATATCTTTAATAAACTCGCTGAAGCGGAAGTAAATGTCGATATGATTATTCAAAACAAAGCGGTTGATGAGACTACAAACATAGACTTTACTGTTCCTGTAAGTGATCTGAGTGATGCAAAATCTATAGTAGATGTTTTTGTTCAAGATGGCGAGATAAATGCAGACTCTTATAATGAAGATATTTGTAAGGTCTCTGTTGTTGGTGTTGGCATGAGAAGTCATACTGGTGTTGCTGCAAAAGCATTTTCAACGATGGCAGACAATAACATTAATATCAATATGATCTCAACATCTGAGATAAAAATTTCTATGGTTATTGATGAGAAGTATGCTGAACTCGCTGTTCGTGGACTTCACGATGCTTACGAGTTAGATAAGTAAAAGAAGTGGCAGATTTTGCACAGTGGAGTTTAGATGCTATACGAGAAGAGGGCGGGAGTCTCTCTTGGCTTGAAGAGCAACGTTTTGAGTGGAGTAAGACTACTGCGTTTGCACTTGAACAGATTTTAGAGGGAAAAACTATAATTCTTATTACGGATGAGAAGAGAAAGTGGTTAGAGAGTTATATACTCTCAGTACTTAACTCTGCATCCTTAGATAGACCACTTGTTCCCATATTAAGTATAGATTCCCTTTTTGTACATTATAATGCCATTAATGGTGGTGATATGATAGATGTTTTAGAGGATATGATAAGTCTTTCCTATAAAGAGGACTACTTCTTTTGGTATATAGGCAAGGGTGAAGATAAACGTAGTGATATCGCAAAACGTCGAGACAATAGTTACTTTTGGATATTTGATGAAGATTTTAATGATGCATTTACACTAAAATCTTATGATAAGATTTTAGACATAAAACTACTGCAACTCTACAGACTTTTCAATGCATCTCTCAATGCAACTATGTTTGGAGAGGTTGATGCAAGCTCTTAGTAGTGTAAAAGGTCATATTATCATCTCTGATGAAATAGAGGCCGAAGCGGAGCGACTAGAAGAGGATTTAAAGCCTTTTCGTGTTGTAAAGTTTGTTGTAACTGATGAGAGTTTTAAGATAGAGCATGCAAAGGCAGTACTTAAAGAAGCTTACATTAGTGAGTCCCAAACAAAGTACATTATTTTAGGGGCAAGTGATTTAACGGATGTTGCACAAAACTCTCTTTTAAAACTTTTAGAAGAGCCTCCTCGTAATATTGAATTTATCCTCATTAGCCCTACAAAATCAAACCTTTTACCTACGGTACGTTCGCGTTTACCTATCTTAAAAGTAAATACACATAGAGAGAGAGTTCAAGTTGAAATAAACCTTGCAAGACTTGACTATAAAGAGGTGTTTTCTTTTTTAAAAGAGCACTCTCGAATTAAAAAAGAGCAAGCAAAAGAGTTACTTCAAGCCCTTTTTTATAGAGCAACTGTAGAAGATATGCTTATTTTGACCCCTTCTCAACTTGATAACTTTGATAAAGCATATAGACTTTTAAATCTTAATGCACGACCTCAGAGTGTTCTTGCTATGATACTTATGAGCTTTTCAAGAGAGAAATAATGATAGTAGAAAAACTTTCCTCTAACATAGATATTAAGCAACACTTGAGACTGCTTGGTGTTGATGATGGAGGTGTGAATATTTTAGCAGCTAAAGCGAAAGTACATCTTGTAAGTATTAAGAATCTTCATGTAGGTGGGGCAAATATTTTAAAACAAGATGCACTCTCTATAGGTGCTGACTTAGCTGTACCTCGCGGTACAGTTGTTGCACAAATGCCAAGGGTAAACTGTCTACTTATTGCTACAACTGCACAACTTTTAAAACTCTCTAAAAAAGAGTTAGCACAGCCTTTTGGTCTTAAAAACCTTGCAAAAAAACTTAAAGCTATTGCCTTGGTAAAAAGAGTAAGAAGTGTTGCAATTATGGGTATTATAAATGCTAATGATGATAGTTTTTTTAAGGGGAGTAGATTTAAAGAGGATGATGCTTTAGAAAAAATAGAGTTGATGATATCTGATGGTGCGACTATTATAGATATAGGGGGTGTCTCTTCTGCTCCAAATACTAAAAGTGTGAGTGAAGCAGAAGAGTTAGCACGAATTGCTCCCATAGCTGATAGTATTTTTAAGAGAAAGTTACATGAGAAGGTAAAGTTTAGTATAGATAGTTATTCGCCCCTTGTTATAGAGTATGCACTAAAGTCAGGCTTTAAGATTGTCAATGATATTACAGGTTTAGAGAGTGATGTTGTATGTAAACTTTGTGCAGAGTATAATGCTGAGGTAGTTATTATGCATATGCAGGGAACCCCTCAGACAATGCAAGATAATCCCCAGTATGAAAATATACTAGAGGAACTCTATATCTTTTTAGAGCAGAGAATAGCTAAGGCTGAGCGTTTTGGAATTAAAGATATTATTTTAGATGTAGGCATTGGTTTTGGAAAAACATTAGAAGATAATCTCAAACTTATTAAGCATCTTGAACACTTTATGTCTCTAGGAAAACCTCTCTTAGTTGGTGCATCACGTAAGTCTATGATAGCAAAGATAGATGGGAGTGGGGTAGATAAAAGAGTTGGAGGAACCCTCGCACTTCATTTAGAAGCTGCCAAGAATGGAGCTTCAATTTTAAGAGTTCATGATGTGCAAGAGCACTCACAAGCCATAAGAGTACAAGAGGCTTTAGATAGGGTTTAGCACTAAATCATTATGCCACGAATCATATAAAAAAGAATCGCTGAGAGTGTGGCTGCGGCTGGAACTGTAATAATCCATGCGGCTATGATTTTTTTCACAGCATCGCGTTTTACATACTCAACTTTTTTTGTCTGTTTTATATGTTTTTTTGTCGATTTTATAATCTTCTCTTCATCTGCAATAAGTTTATAAAGTGCGACAACTCTCTCATACTCTGTTACATTCTTTTTCTCTTTTCTCTCTAACTTATGAAGTTCAGACTTATATGCATTGAGAGTTGTTTTTTCATCTTTTATAAGCTCTTTATCTTCTTCTATTGTTGTTTCAGTATCACTTAAGTGAAGATATTCACGTAGAAAGCCAACACCAAAAACACCACCAATAGCGATATGTGTGGAGCTTACAGGAAGTCCAAGTTGCGAAGCAATAATAACAGTAATAGAAGCAGCCATAGCAATGGAAAATGCACGAATCTGATCTAACTCTGTAATCTCACTTCCAACAGTCTTAATAAGTTTTGGTCCATAAAGAGCAAGCCCTAGTGCAATTCCTAAAGCACCAACACCCATAACCCAAAGAGGAATACTCGCTTTACTAGAGATACCACCATTTACAACAGCATCACTAATCGCAGCTAATGGTCCAATGGCATTAGCAACATCATTTGCCCCATGTGCAAAACTTAAAAGTGCAGCTGCAAAAATAAGAGGGATAGTAAAGAGCATATTTACAGACTCTTTATTGTTTTGCATATTTTCTTTTGAAGAGAGCTTTTGTCTAACTGCAAAGAAAACTATAATAGCAACACTCGCCCCTAATATAAGGGCTGTAAGGAGTGTTGGCTTTTTTGTCATCTCTATACTTACTAATGGAATCATATTTAGAATATCTACCACTGAAGGCCATATTTTTTTAAGACCTTTAAGTGTAAGATAGGTTACAAATGCCCATGACATGAGTGCTACAAAAAGAGGGACATACCTTTTTGCAGCGGCTATTTTGTCCTCTTTAAAAATAATAGATTTCTTAATAGCATATAAAAATGCAGCAGCGATAACACCTCCTAGAACAGGAGAAATAACCCAAGAAGCAGCAATTTTTCCCATCGTTCCCCATGAAACGATGCTAAATCCAGCAGCTGCAATACCTGCACCCATAACACCACCAACTATAGAGTGTGTAGTGGAGACTGGTGCTCGCATCATAGTTGCAAAGTTAAGCCAAAGAGCAGCTGCTAAAAGTGCAGCCATCATAGCCCAGATAAAAGGATCGGCATTCCCACCAAATGCAGAAATATCAATAATGCCTTTTTTAATAGTTTTGACAACTTCTCCACCAGCTATAAGTGCACCACCTGCTTCAAAAACGGCAGCAATTACAATAGCCATACCCATTGTCATAGCTTTTGATCCAACAGCAGGACCTACATTATTTGCTACATCATTTGCTCCAATATTCATCGCCATATAGGCACCTATAAGTGCAGCTATTGCTAAGAACATATTGTTTGGAATACCACCATTATTTAAAAAGCTAAATGTAAGAACTGCTATCATAAAGAAAAGTGCAAACCCTAAACGTGTAAAGTCTGTACCACTTTTTTTAAGAGCCTCTTCTTCAAGCTTTTGCATAGTGTGCATTTCCATCTATTTTCCTTCGCTTTTCACAAATGCTTTTATTATTTCTACTCTTGATTTTGGAACACTACCATTTACAGGCGTGTTGTTGAGTTTTTTTAAAACTTTATAAGAGTCTGGAGTGATTTCACCAAAGATGGTGTGATAACCATTTAACCATGGTGTTGGAGCAGTAGTGATAAAGAACTGACTTCCATTGGTCGCTGGACCTCTATTAGCCATTGCAAGAATTCCAGCCTTGTTAAAAGTTTTGTCTTTAAACTCATCTTTGAAATTTTTATGCCATATAGATTCGCCACCTCTACCACTCTCAGTAGGATCTCCACCTTGAATCATAAAATCTTTTATAATCCTGTGAAATGCAATATGGTTATAGTAACCCTCTTTTATATGAGTCATAAAATTTTCTACAGCAAGTGGTGCTATATCTGGAAAAAGAGTAATTGTTAACTCTCCTGCTGTTGTTTGGAGTACAACAGTGGGTTGTTTAGTGTTTACTTGAGAATTTATCTCTACTTTTTTACTTGGAGCTTCTTGTTTAGGTGTAGAGTTTGAGCCACAAGCACTGAGTGCAAATGTTAAGGCTAGTGTTGTAGCAAAAGCTAGTTTTTTATTTTTTATCATTATTTTTCCTCAAAAGTTAAGCAGACAGAATTTATGCAGTATCTTTGACCGGTTGGTTCTGGACCATCTGGAAAAACATGCCCTAAGTGTGCATCACAAGTGGCACATACAACTTCAACTCGCATCATCCCATGTGTCATATCTTTAATCTCTATAACAGCATCTTCAACTGCTTCAAAGTAACTTGGCCACCCTGTCCCTGAGTCAAATTTTGTCTCCGACTCAAACAGTGGTGTATTACAACAGACACATTTATAAGTACCCTCTCCTTTGTAGTCATAAAACTCTCCTGAAAATGGAGCTTCTGTTCCATGCATTCTACATACAGAGAAAGCTTCAGGGCTTAGCTTACTTCTCCACTCTTGTTCTGTCTTTGTTACTTTACTCATTACTATTCCTTAAATTTTTTATCTCTTGGGAATCCTCTTCATAAAGGATAGCTACACTTTTAGTTGATAAATGAAAGGCATATTCTATCTCATTTTTACTGAGAAAACCTAAATCCATGAGTATAATATGATCTGTTTCTATGGCATTTAGATCCTCATAGCCACATAAGAGAAGTTTACCAAATTTTTGGTTTATAAGATGTGTGTTACTTTGAAGTGTTTGTGCTTTTTCTTTTATAAAAGTGTTTAAATCATCTTTAAGTTTTTCCCTTGAGAGGGTATTACTTACCACAACTACATGTGTAGCACTGTTTTGTAAAAGTTTTGCAATAAGATGCATCGCTTTTGCATGAGGATTTGTTTTATAAAAAGAGACTTTTTTATTTATGTTTCTAAAATTTTTTGTAAGTTTTATGGTTTCTTGTGTTGGTTCACTACTCGTATCATTCACTAGGAGAAGTTTTTTTTCTTTTTGTAGTCTTTTGAGGTAGTCAATAAACTCTTGTGGCAAAAGGTATGCATCATCACAGAAAATAAGATCTGCTGCAAAAAAAGTTTTATGAAGTAGTTTTGTATCAATATTCAGAGAAGAAATTTTTTCTCTGTTTAGTTTAACATGATGACGATTTACAAGTTCTAAAGGTGTTAAAATTTCAATAGAAGTAAGATTTATCTCTATAATTGCATGTTCTACAATTTCAAGAAGTCTTTTCTTTAAAAGATCACAAGCTAAAAGAGTTGGTTTAATAATAATAATTTTTTGTGATTTATCTTTAAGAATTTCTACTATAGCTTTAAGTAGTAAAATACTGCTTTTTCCAGAACCATGTTCTCCTTGAAGATAATTTAATTCTTGGAGTGTCTCATCTACAAAATTTCTTTGTTCTTCACTTGCTAAATGAATTTCGTGATACATATTTAAAACGGCATATTGTACAAAAAGAGTTCCTACAATCGTATTATTATTAAAAGGTTCTTTTAGTTCTTGGGTCGCACTTTGAAGTTTTTTTAAAATATCTGTTTCTAATGAGTCACTAAAAATTATTTTTTCTTGAGGGAGTAGCTCTTTAAATGAGTTATTTAAGTGTTTATACTCATTAGTTGTTAAGTTTTCCATTAGTAAATAGTTGAAAATTGCTACACCATCATTATGCATTAATTCATTGAACTTTTTATGAATGATAGAGTGTGTGTTATCAAAAGCTAGAGTGTCTGAAGAGTTATTTTGTTTTTTAGCTTTTTGAATTGTTGCTGATTTAAGTTCATCAAATGTCCACTCTTTTGTTTCAAAGAGGTAAAGACCTCGTAAATTATCTATAACTATTAGATTTATATCATAAGAGTCAGTATGGTGGTAGATATTTACATCTTTGAAAATGAGTAGATTAGTGTGTTTAAAGAGCTTTTTGAGTCTTTTAATTAAAATAGTGTCAGGAACAGTAAGTTGCTTTTTGTTTTTCTTAAAAAATGAAGAGAAGGGAAATATTGACATTGCATCTGTAAAATATACTGGCAAAAAAGACCAGTATATTAGTTGCTATTTTCCAGAAGCTACACGGTCTTTAAGACCTTTACCAGCTTTGAATTTAGGAACCATTTTGTCTTGTGTAGTATATTTTTTATCAGTACCTGGAACAGTACCACTTTTACCTTTTTGAAGTGCAGCTGTAAAGCTACCAAAACCTACTAAAGAAACATCCTCTTTTTTTACGAGTGCCGTTGTAACTGCATCAGTAAATGCTTTAATTGCAGCTTCTGCTTCTACTTTAGTTTTGTACTCACCAGACTCTTGAACTAATTCAACGAATTGCGCTTTATTCATAGATAAACCCTTGGATTAAAAATTTTTCCGAACTTCCATCGAGGAGGGAATAATTCAGCTATGGGTACTTTATACTTTATTTGCTTAAATTTTTCTTCTTTTTTAGATATTTCAGTTAAATTTGATTAGATTTGTAAGGTTGATTCAAAAATTACTCTTTTTAGCTTTCCATGAATCAAATATTTTACGAGTTCATGGAGTTGTTTTTAGCTTTCCATGGTATAGTTTATCCATATTAAGTATGCTAAAGGTAGTGTTTACATGGTTAAAAAAATTGTAAAATTTGCTTCGGTTGGAGCACTTGGTTCTGTGACAAATATTACTATATTTGCACATTGTAGGACTTTTTGGAAACTCACACCTTGTAAAAAAAACTTACATATTATCTATGTTGTAAGTTTTGAGAATTAAAGATTCTTTTTGAAAAATAGTACAAGTTTTTTATCTTGCAAGTTACTATCTGTTTTTGTAAAAATTCTTTTTAATTTATGACTGTTTTTATAGTTAAAAATCAGAGAAGCTAGATTTTTGATCTTTTCATATTTCTCTTGATGGGTATGAATAGATAAAAAGACATCTTCGAGTCCTTCTCTCTCATTTTTACTTAAGACACTCATCTATTCTATCCTCTACTTTATTTATTTTTTATTATCTCATATTTTGGATTTTATGGAGTTATGAAGGATGTTGAAGATGTCATCAATTTTCATAAAAAGAATTATACGGATAATATACTTAAATAGACATATTAATATTTTAAATAGTGTGTAAATAGATAATTAGTTTTATATTCTGTTCTTAACATATTATATACAGAAAACTATATGTTTTTTATATACAAACAAGAACTAAAAAAAGTTCTTGTAAAAATAGATTAAATTGATTTTTTAGTTGAAGAGGAGGGGTAAGAGCTATTAGTACTCTAGGAGGTCACTGTAGTCGTATTTAGAAAAATCAAGATATATCTTTCCATTTTGTTTAATCACACGAATATCTTTACCATAAACTGCTGAAAATCTTTTTTTTATGATTTTTTGTTGGTAGTTCTCTAAGTCTAAAGTTTTAAGATATTTTTTGAGTTCAAGTATTTCACCTTTTGTCTCTTTATCTTCTTCCTCTATGCTTATTGTATCTACATCATGAATGGTGTTTTCTCTCTCTGTAAGTAGTTTTGTATTTACAAGTTCAAGAATGTTTTTCAGTTGCTCATCTTTTGTTGTGTAAACTTGTTCTATTTTTGTCATCTCATCTCGAAGCATCTGCTCTTTGTCGTCTATAAGCTTATCTATTTTTGCCTCAAGTTGTACAATTTTTTCTTTAAGTTGCTGGTTCTCTTTTTGGTAGAGTCCAAGTATCATGGCAACTGTAGTTTTGGGCTTACTTGTTTGGCTTACTCCTTTAGTCTGTTTTGTGGCTGTTTTTTGCTCTTTATGAATCTCTTGACGTTTCTCTTTTTCAAGAGAACTTCTTGTAACTATAATGTATGTAATGCCATTTTCTATAATATAGTTTAGTTTTTTAGCACGTAGCTTTGAGTGTATCATCTCTTTTGACATTTTAAAATGTTTTGAATACTCATCTAAGGTTAATCGCATATTTATTTCTCCTTGTTAAATTATAGAATTAAAGTTAATGTTTGGTGGGTTGATGATACCTGAGTTTCTAAGCCAGATTAGGCAACCTTTTTTTTCATTTCCATGTTTGTCCAAAAAGGTATGTATACTTGATTTTCGTAACTCTCTTTTTGCTAGAAGTGTATTGAAATCTTTATGAAGAATGAGAAATTTTTTAAGACTAGCATAGGCAACATCTGAAACCATAACTGTAGATATAGTAAAGTTTTTAACCTCCAGATACCTAGCACAATCATTAAGTCCATCTCCTATAAAATTTTTACTTCCTAAAATATCTATAAACTCATTTACTTCCCCTGTATGAACAGCGATTCTAATTCCCTCAAAATAGTTATATCTAATTGAAATATGTTCAGAGAAATGACTAAAACTAAGTCCTAAAATAGCTCCAAATCCTTTAAGTCTTGGATTTAGGATACAGTAAAATCCATCCCCTGTTGAAACATAACCTATAATAAATTTTGACAAAGGAGTATGAGAGTTTAAAAGCATTTTTTCTATCATTCTTTTAAAACTTTTTGTTAAAAAAACGATTATCTCTAACTGCTCAGCTGATGTGAGTTTTGAGAAATTTATGATGTCAATAAGAACAATATCAGTATAAATTGCTTTTGTTTGTATCTTTGCCATATTCCTCATTTTATCATAAAGTTCTTTTAAATGAACTTTTACATATAATTACACAATTAAATTTTAGATAAGGTGAGTTTTTATGAGTAAAGGTATTTTAGATATTGTAAAACCAGGAGTTCTTTTTGGCGAGGATGTTCAAAAGGTGTATGATCATGCAAAAAAAGAGGGTTTTGCTATTCCTGCTGTAAATGTTGTAAACACAGACTCAATTAACGGTGTTCTTGAAGCGGCAGCAAAAGTAAAATCTCCTGTAATTATTCAGTTTAGTAATGGTGGTGCATCATACTTTGCTGGAAAAGGTCTGAGTAATGAGAATGAAAATGCAGCAATAGCTGGAGCAGTAGCTGGAGCAAAATATGTACATGCAATTGCTGAAGCATATGGAGTAGCCGTAATTTTACATACAGATCATGCAGCAAAAAAACTGCTTCCTTGGATAGATGCACTCTTAGACGCAGGTGAAAAGTACTTCAACCATGTGGGTAAGCCACTCTTCTCTTCACATATGCTTGACCTCTCTGAGGAACCATTAGAGTACAATATTAACACTTGTAAGACTTATTTAGAGCGTATGAGTAAAATCGGTATGAGTATAGAGATAGAGCTTGGGTGTACAGGTGGAGAAGAAGATGGTGTAGATAATACAGAGATGGATAATTCACTACTGTATACACAGCCTAAAGATGTATGTGAAGCATATGAAGTTTTAGGTGCAGTATCTCCTCACTTTACTATCGCAGCATCATTTGGAAATGTTCATGGTGTTTATAAACCAGGGAATGTAACATTAACTCCAAAAATCTTAGATAACTCTCAAAAGTTCATCAATAAAAAACACAACACTGATGCAAAACCAGTTAACTTCGTTTTTCACGGTGGTTCAGGTTCACTCCCCTCTGAAATCTCTGAAGCTATAGGTTATGGTGTTGTAAAAATGAATATAGATACAGATACTCAATGGGCTACATGGAATGGTGTTCGTGAGTATGTAGCTAAATACCATGACTACTTACAAGGTCAGATAGGAAACCCTGATGGTGATGACAAACCAAACAAAAAGTACTACGATCCTCGTAAATGGTTACGTGCAGGACAAGTTGGTTTAGTTGAGAGAGTTGTTGAAGCATTTAAAGATTTGAATGCTTTAGATAGAAACTAAATAACCTTATTTATTCTATTTTTCGCTACTTTTTCTTAAAAGTGCTGGAAAATAGGTGGTTATTAAAGTCTTAAATATTACTTGAAGTTAAAAAGACACCTATTTATAAAAAGATCTCTTTTGCCCTCTCTAAATCTTCTACCGTATCTATGCCAAAACCAGTAGAAGCTACCTTAACCATAGTTATCTTTTTTTGATGGTAGATAGCACGAAGTTGTTCTAGTTTTTCTATGTCTTCTATGGGAGCATCTTTTAAAAAGCAGAACTCATGAAGACTTTTTTTAGAAAATCCATAAATCCCAATATGTCCAAAATACTTTGCACCACCTCCTTGGTTGTAAGGAATAGCAGAGCGTGAAAAGTAGATGGCATTGCCTTGCTCATCCAAAACTACTTTCACAAGGTTAGGATCTTGTGCTGCATCTGCATTTATTGCATTGTAGCAACTCCCCATTATAAAAGATTCATTCTGTTTTTGTAAAATTTGGAGTTTTTGCATTAGTGATTCAACTACATCGGGTTCTATAAAGGGCTCATCTGCTTGAACATTGATAATAAGCTCATCATCTGCAAGTTTTAAGATAGTGGCACACTCATGAATACGATCTGTACCACTCTTATGTGTAGTAGAAGTAAGCATCGCTTCAACACCGTAACTTTTACACACTTCTATGATTTTTTCATCATCTGCAGCGACAACAACTCTATCTAAATGAGCTACTCTTTTTGCAGTTCTTACCACCATAGGAAGACCCCCTATATCTGCTAAAACTTTTTGTGGAAATCGAGTAGATGCTAAACGTGCTGGAATAATTATCATATTTTAAACCCTTTAAGTTATAATATCGAAATTATATCTAAAAGGTACTTTATGACTCTTTATCAGCCAGAATCTGGTTATAGTTATAACTCTGATTCACTTCTTCTTTATAACTTCATTAATACTTTTAAGCCTAAGGGTAGGGTTCTTGATGTTGGTGCAGGGTGTGGAATAGTAGGACTTTTAGTCGCAAGAGATAACAAAAAAATAAAATTAGAAGCAGTTGAAAAGCAAAAGATTTTTCTAAAGTATGCAAAGAAAAATGCAACTTTAAATGCTATTGAATACAAACTATATGAGACAAATTTTTTAGAGCTAATAGTTGATGAAAAATATGACTATATTATCTCAAATCCACCTTTTTATCCTCCAGGAACAAGAGAGAGTGAAGATGAAATACTCAGGTCTGCAAGATACAGTTCAAGTCTCCCTTTAGATGATTTTTGTAAAAAAGTATCGCGTTTACTTAAGCCTCACTCTCATTTTATCTTCTGTTATGATCCTGTAGCATTTGGAGATATTTGTGTGGCACTAGAGAAAGTGAAGATGCGTGTTGTTGCTGTGCAGTTTGTGCATGCAAGAAGTGATAAAAAAGCATCTTTAGTTTTAGTACATGCTAGAAATGGATCAAAATCTATGATGAATGTTTTAGAACCATTGATCGTAATGGATGGACTAAAGACATCACAAAAAGTACAAAATATCTACGATAAAGCAAAAACAGAGAGTATAAAATGTCAACTATAATTAAAAAAGAGGGTTATCCCTATGCTTTTAACCAAGATGCTTGTGCAACTTGTGCTGGAAGATGCTGTACTGGTGAGAGTGGCTATATATATGTCACTAAAACTGAAATATATAAAATAGCAGAACTTTTAAATCTAAGTGTTAATGATTTTGGAGTAAAATATCTCTTTAAAAATGGCTATAAATACTCTCTTAAAGAGCAACTTCATGGGGAATCTTATGAGTGTGTTTTTTATGATAGAGAGTCTAATGGCTGTAAAATTTATGAGGCACGACCATCTCAGTGTATAACTTTTCCCTTTTGGGATTACTTTAAAATACATGTAGATGAGTTAAAAGAAGAGTGCCCTGGGATAATTGATGCGTAAAATTATTTTACTTTTTGCTATTGTTTTTACATTTAATGCCTGTTCTGTGATGCAGGAAAAACATATCAAAGCAAATAAAATTGCATTTGAAGGTGAAGATATGTATATACTCTTTGCACTTCGTGCGGAACAGCTACAAGAAAACAACTCTGCATCAATACTTTTTGAAGAGTTATATGAAAAATCTTTAAAAAAAGAGTATCTTTACCGATCACTTGAAAATGATTTAATTGCTAAAAATAGTGAGCGAGTTATACAAAGAGTAGATACATTTTTACTTACTTCAGCATATGATCCAAAAGTAGTAAGATTTAAAGTGATTGCTCTTTTTGAATTAAATAGACTCGATGAGGCAAGAGACTTGGGTGTATTATTGGCTTCCATAACAAAAGAGCCCAATGATTATCTCCTTACAAGTGAAGTATATATTAAACGCCAAGAGTTTGACACTGCAGTGAAATATCTTGAAAGTGCTTATGCAAAAGAGCACAGTCCTGAGATACTTGACAAAATGTCAATTATTCTTTATGTTAATCTTGGAAGAAAGAAAGAAGCAATAGCACATCTTGAAACTCATTCAAGAATCATAAGTTGTTCGGAGCGGATATGTTCTCGTTTAATCGCTTTTTATAGTAATGATAATAATCTTGATGGTTTACTCTCTACCTATCTAAGACTTTATGAAAGTAATAAAAGTGATGCCTTAACAAAAAAGATAGTACAAATATATGTTTATAAAAGAGACTATACTCATTTGATTAGCTTTTTGGAGAAATCACAGAGTGATGATGTACTACTTTTGCAACTTTACTCTTCTGCAAAAAAATATAATAAAGCATATCTCTTAGCAAATAAACTATATGAGAGTAGTTTGGATGTTAATTATCTTGGACAAAGTGCGATATTTGAATACGAAGCAGCTAAAAATAAAAATGATATTGAATTACTTCATCGTGTGACTGCAAAACTATATAAAGTGATAAAGAATCGAGTCGAACCTATATATTTAAATTATTTGGGCTACCTTTTGATTGACCATGATATAGATATTCAAAAAGGTATGAAGTATATTGATAAAGCATTAGTATTCAAACCAGACTCTGCATTTTATTTAGATTCTCAGGCTTGGGGTTATTATAAACTAGGTAAATGCGATAGAGCAAAAAAAATTATGGATAGAGTTGTAACACTTAAGGGTGGCAACGAGAGAGAGGTTCTCGAACATATTAAAGATATCGATACATGTATAAAAAAATAATTAAAAAAAGGGAGATACAAGAGTGATTTTAGATGATATTATAAAGAAGACAAAAGAGGACTTAGTGAAACGAGAGAAAGAGTTTTCTCTTGATTGGTTAGGGCGGTCACTTGCTTTTAATGCAAGAGTTCCCCGTGATGTTTTTCCATTTTTACAAGCGACAGAAGAGGATCCATATAGAATTATATCTGAGGTGAAAAAAGCTTCTCCATCTAAGGGAGTGATTCGTGAAAATTTTGACCCAATTGCTATTGCTCAATCGTATGAGAGAGGTGGGGCTAGTGCTATCTCTATTCTTACAGAACCACACTTTTTTCAAGGAAATTTAGACTACCTTGGAGGCATTCGTCGTTATGTAGGAATACCTCTTCTTCGTAAGGACTTTATAGTTTCAAAGTATCAAGTTTTGGAAGCTTTAGTTCATGGGGCAGATTTTATTTTACTTATTGCTGCAGCACTTTCAAAAGCAGAGTTAAAAGATCTTTTAAACTATACAAGACACTTAGGAATGGAAGCTTTAGTTGAGGTGCATGATAAAAAAGACTTAACAAAGGCAATCTATGCAGGAAGCGATATCATAGGTATAAATCATAGAAATCTTCAAACATTTGAGATGAATATGAACCTCTGTTATGAGCTTATTCCTCTCATTCCAAATGGTAAAATCATTGTGGCTGAGAGCGGAATTTATGAACATGGACAGCTGGAAGATTTAAGTAAGGCAGGTGTAGATGCTTTCTTGGTGGGTGAATCTTTAATGCGCACTGATGATGAAGAGAAAGCACTTCGTATATTAAAAAATGGAGTAGAATAATGAAAAAAATAGTTTTATTAGGGAGTGTTACATTAGCACTACTTTTTAGTGGATGTACACAAGAGACACAAAATAAGATTGGACGTAGTATTCAAAACTGGACAGGGACAAATGGCGTTTTAGATATCTATATGGGTGGTAAACTTGTTCAGCGTTTTATTAAGATAGATAAACTATCAACTGCTGTTGCAACAGATGGTATTGAATCAAGAAACTATAGATATGGGTATGGATATTTAGATCTAAATCAAAACTATAAGTTGGATGTTGGCGAGAAGAAACTCTACTTTGAAGTAAGTAACTACTCAACACCGTATGTTTTTTATGATAATCCAGTGAGATAAACAGTGGATGTTGTAGAACTTTTTAAACATTTCGTAGGAGTAAAGAGTGAAACACCTGATGATGGTGGATTACTTGATTTTATAGAGGAGTATCTTGAGGGTTTTGATGCTGTACGTATTGATGTTGCAGATGTGAAAAATCTCTTTATTTATAAAAAGTTTTCTGAGGGTGAACATCTTTGTTTTGCAGGGCATGTTGATGTTGTCCCCGCAGGAGACTCTTGGGATACGAACCCTTATGAAGCTGTAGAAAAAGATGGGTATATCTATGGACGTGGTACTCAAGATATGAAGAGTGGTGTCGCTGCATTTACTCAAGCTGTAAAAGAGGCAGAAAACTTTAAGGGGACACTCTCTCTTTTGCTTACCTCTGATGAAGAGGGTGATGCTATTAACGGAACAGTAAAAGTATTAGAGTTCTTAGAAAACAATGATATGCTTCCAGACGCTTGTGTAGTCGCAGAGCCTACTTGTGAGAATATTTTTGGTGATGCTATTAAAGTGGGTCGTCGTGGTTCCATTAATGGCTATCTCACACTCAAGGGAAAGCAGGGGCATGCTGCTTATCCTGAAAAAGCTATAAATCCTATACACAATATTGCAACAGTTTTAGCTAATATGGCTGGAGTTGATTTAGATAATGGTGATGAGTCATTTGCACCAAGTAAGTTTGTTGTGACCGATATTCGCTCTGGAATGCAAGTAACAAATGTTACACCAAATGAACTCAAAATGATGTTCAATGTCAGAAATAATACAAAAACAAGCCAAAAAGAGCTTATTGATTTTGTAGCAAAACATATGGGTGCGCTTGATTATGAGTTACATTTAACACAGGGATCTTACCCTTTTAAAACAGATACAGATACAAAAATTGTAAAGCATATAGATAGTGCTATAGAAGAAGTGACCGGAGTGAAAACAAAACACTCAACTGCTGGTGGTACAAGTGATGCTCGCTTTATTGCTCCTCTTGGTGTTGCTGTTATAGAGTTTGGAGTAAGAAATGACTCTATTCACTCTGTAAATGAGAGAACAACACGAGCAGAAGTAGAAAGTCTTTGTAAAGTTTTTAAATCTCTTATTAAAAATTGGAGTATATAATGAAAAAGTTTGTATTGCTAATATTTTTTATATCTTCTCTTTGGAGTAGTGATATTCACTGGCCTAGTGATTATAAAAAAGCACTCATTCAAGCAAAAAAAGAGCACAAATTAGTTTATATTTTGATAACATCAGATGCATGTCAATGGTGTAGAAAGTTTGAATCTACAACACTACAAAATCTACAAATAAAAAAAAGACTCTTTAAAAATTATGTGCCTATTCATCTCTCAAGAGATAGAGATATAATACCCAAAGAGTTTAAGAAAGCACCTGTACCTCGTCATTATTTTACAAATGCAGAAGGAAAAATTCTTTACTCCTCTTTAGGATATAGAGATGATGTAATGTTTAATGCATTTATGGATAATGCACAAGAGAGGGAATGTAAAAATCAAAAAAAGGATAAAAAATAATGAAATTAGTACAAACAAGTAATGCCCCCTCAGCTATAGGACCATACTCTCAAGCAGTTGTGGCAAATGGCATAGTATATACATCAGGACAGATAGCATTGACACCAGAGGGTGGTGATGAGCTTTTAAATGAAGATGTAGTAGTGCAAGCTGTCCGTGTCATGAAAAATCTTGAGGCGGTTTTAGTAGAAGCTGGAAGCTCTTTAGATAATGTTTTAAAGACAACTATATTTTTAGCAAGTATGGATGATTTTGCTCTTGTAAATGAAGTCTATGCGGAAGCATTTGGCTCACACAAACCAGCACGAGCTACTGTAGCAGTAAAAACTTTGCCTAAAAATGCACTTGTTGAGATCGATGCAATCGCTTTAGTTAAGTAATTAATCTAAACTTAAAGCTAAGTTGGATATAATTCCGAACTTTTTGTAGAAATACATACATATTTAAGGACCGTAGATGTACGCAATTATTAAAAATGGTGGTAAGCAGTATAAAGTAACAGAGGGTGATGAATTATCACTTGATAAAATGTCACTTGAAGCTGGTACTACTTTAGAGATCAAAGAAGTTTTAGCAGTTAATGCTGGTGAGCTTAAAATGGGAGCACCTTTTGTTGAAGGCGCTGTAGTTACTGCTGTAGTTATCAGAGAAGGTCGTGATAGAAAAGTTATTACTTTCAAAAAACGTCGTCGTAAAGATAGTAAAGTTAAACGTGGTTTCAGAAGAGACTTCACTCGTGTTCGTATCACGAAAATAGCTGCATAAGCTAAACTAAAAGTAGGAGCATAAAATGGCACATAAGAAAGGACAGGGTAGTACACAGAATAATCGTGACTCAGCTGGTAGAAGACTTGGTGTAAAGAAATATGGTGGAGAAGCTGTTATCGCTGGTAACATTATTATTCGTCAACGTGGAACAAAAGTTCATCCAGGTACTAATGTAGGTATGGGAAAAGATCATACACTATATGCATTAGTTGATGGTGTTGTAGCATTTCAACGTAAAGATAAAAAACGTCAGAAAGTTTCTATAATTACTGCTGCATAACTCTACAGATATTTGAGCCTTTTGGCTCATCTATATCTCTTTCACTCTCAGAGTTTTATACTCAATCAATAATAAAAATATTTAAATAATTTACTCTTCTTTAATAATAGTCATTTTTTAAGTATTTAACATCAAGGAAATCAAATGTTCACAGATAGTGTCGAATTAACAGTTAGCTCGGGAAAAGGTGGACAGGGGTGTGTAGCATTTCGTCGTGAAAAGTTTGTACTCAATGGTGGTCCAAATGGTGGCGATGGTGGTAAAGGTGGCGATGTATGGTTTAAGTGTGATAATAATACACATACACTCTCTCATTTTCAAAGAAAAATGCACATCAAAGCAGATGGTGGTAAACCAGGTGAGGGCTCTAACTGTACAGGGAAATCTGGTGCTAAGAAAGTAATTATTGTACCACCAGGAACACAGATTATAGATATGGAGAGTGGTGATGTTCTTTTTGATATGACTACTAATGGTCAAGAGGAGAAGTTTCTTCAAGGTGGAAAAGGTGGACTTGGAAATACTCACTTTAAATCACCTACAAATCAGAGACCAACCTATTCACAGCCTGGTGAAAAAGGTGAAACTAGAGCAATTAAACTCGACCTTAAACTTATAGCAGACATTGGTCTTGTTGGATTTCCTAATGTTGGAAAGTCTACTTTGATCTCTACTGTATCAAATGCAAGACCAGAGATAGCGAACTATGAGTTTACTACACTTACTCCAAAACTTGGTCAAGTAAATATTGGAGATTATGAGTCATTTGTAATGGCTGATATTCCTGGGATTATTGGTGGGGCACATGAGGGTAAAGGTTTAGGTATTAAATTTTTACGTCATATTGAGCGAACAAAAATTCTTCTTTACATGGTTGATCTTGGAAATTATAGAGATTTAAAAGAACAGATAGAAGTACTTAAAAGCGAAATAGCATCTTTTTCAGATATATTAGGTGAGAGTAAATTTGCTATTGCATTGACTCGTTCTGATGTAATTGCTCCGGATGAACTTCCTGAACTTGTAAATGGTTTCATAGAGATGCTTGGTCTTAAAGCAACATATGAAAATGAGTTTAATTTTGACTCTAAACTCCCTTTCTATATTCAAGGAAGTGCTGATGCAGAGCTTGGTTTTGATAAAACATTACCATATTTGATAGCACCAATCTCTTCTGCTACACATAAAAATATTGATGCACTTAAACATGCACTCTTTAATCTAGTTCAGTCTGACAGAGTATAGGCATGCGTGTAGTTGTTAAAGTTGGTAGTGCAGTTTTAACACAAGATGGTGAAGTTGCTTTAGAAAGAATGCAAGCATTAGTTACTTTTCTTGCAGAACTTAAAAAGAATAATGAAGTTCTGTTAGTCTCTTCTGGGGCTGTATCAGCTGGTTATACTGAAATAAAGCTTGACCGCTCTATTCTCTCAAATAAGCAGGCACTTGCTGCTATTGGACAGCCTATACTTTTAGAAAAATATGCAAAAAAGTTTGCTTCTTTTAATATTCTTACTTCTCAAGTCCTTGTAACTGCTGTAAACCTTAAAAAGCAAGATGATATACAGAAAATTAAAAATACAGTAAATACACTTCTTTTAAATGGGGTAGTTCCTATTATAAATGAGAACGATGCAACCTCTACAGATGAGTTAGAAGTAGGGGATAATGATCAACTCTCCGCATATATGGCAAAAAATACAGATGCTGATATGCTTATAATCCTCTCAGATATCGATGCATATTATGATGTAGATCCAAGAAGAGATAGTAATGCTAAAGCATTGAAAGTAGTAGATGAAATTACTCCAGAAGAGTTGAGTCGTGAGGCTACACCAAATGATGTTTTTGCAACCGGTGGCATAGTAACAAAACTGAAAGCTGCTAACTATTTACTTGAAGCAGGAATAGATATGTTTTTAGCAAGTGGTTTCGACTTGAATGATGTAAAAAGTTTTACACTGCAGAAAATACATAAGGGTGGTACACTCTTTCGAAGGATAAAATAGTGAACATTATATTTATGGGTACACCTGAGTATGCACAAAAAATTTTGAAGAGACTTATAGATGAGACAAATATTAATGTAGTTGCTGTTTATACACAACCTGACAAACCAGTGGGTCGTAAAAAAGTGATGACACCTCCTGAAGTAAAATTATTAGCAGAGTCTAAAGAGATACCAGTTTATCAACCAGATAGACTTCGTGATGAAGATACCGTAGCAGAACTTTTAGAGATAGCATGTGACTATATTGTAGTAGCTGCATATGGTCAGATACTCCCACGCGCTATACTCGATCATGCTCCTTGTATTAATTTACATGCTTCTATTCTTCCCCAGTATAGAGGTGCAAGCCCAATCCAGCAAACACTACTTAATGATGATAAAATAACGGGTGTAACGGCTATGCTTATGGAAGAGGGACTAGATACTGGAGATATATTAAAAATAGATACTCTTGATGTTTCAAAAGATATGATGGTAGAGACACTGTTTGATGCTCTTACTGAGGTAGCAACAGATTTAACTGTAGATGTTTTAAATAATTTTAAAACTTATATACCGCAAAAGCAGAATGATTTAGAGTCAACACATTGTAAAAAAATAAGTAAGAAAGATGGGCTTATATCTTTTGATGATGCAGATAATCTTTATAATAAATATCGTGCATTTACACCGTGGCCAGGTGTTTACCTAGAGAATGGCATGAAGCTGAAAAAAATAGAGTTAGTAGATAAGTCTGCTCGTGGTAAAAGTGGTAGCATTGTAGAGATTAATAAAGATAATATTTTAGTGTCATGCAAAAAAGGTGTACTTCGTATTTATAGTGTGCAACCACAATCAAAAAAAGAGATGAGTGTTATCTCATATATTAATGGAAAAAGATTAGCACTTGAAGACACTTTTCTTTAAGTCTCTTCCCTCTACTCAGCTATACTTAAAAGATTTACTCAAGGGTAGTTCACCTGAGTTACCTTTAGCTATTGTCGCAGATCTTCAAACAAATGGAGTTGGAAGTCGTAATAATAGTTGGATTTCAAAAGAGGGAAATCTTTTTTTATCGTTTGCTTTACCTTTGAGTATGCTACCTAAAGATTTAAAGTTAGAGTCGGCATCTATTTATTTTTCATATCTTTTAAAAGAGACATTAGCAAAATTTGGTTCAAATGTATTTTTAAAATGGCCAAATGATTTATATATTGATGAGAGTAAGATTGGTGGGATGATTACAAATGTAGTCGCAAATACTTTAGTGTGTGGTGTTGGAATTAATTTACAAAAAACAGATGAAGTTTTTGGAAGTTTAGATATAGATATATCAAAAGAAGAACTCCTTGAAGAATATTTTATAAATATAGAAAAAAGAGTTTTATGGAAGCAAGTTTTTAGCAAATATCAGCTAAACTTTCAGACTAATCAAAAATTTTTCACACATATAGATGGGCAAAAAGTTTCCTTAAGTGAAGCGCTGCTTGAAGATGATGGAAGTTTAAATATTAATGGGCAAAAGGTGTATAGTCTAAGATGAGTGAAGTAATCGTAATTGCAAATCAAAAAGGTGGAGTAGGAAAGACTACTACTGCCGTAAACTTAGCAGCATCACTAGCCGTGGCAGAAAAAAAAGTTCTGCTTATAGATTCTGATCCTCAGGCAAATGCAACAACCTCTTTGGGGTTTCATAGAAATGATTATGAGTTTAATATATATCATGTACTTATTGGAACAAAAAAGTTGAAAGATATTATTCTTAAATCAGATCTACCAACATTACACTTAGTTCCTTCAAATATAGGACTTGTGGGGATCGAAAAAGAGTATTATGATGCAGATAAAGCAAAAGGACGTGAATTAGTCCTTAAACATGCTATTGCAAATGTTAAAAAAGATTATGATTACATTATTATAGATTCTCCACCAGCATTGGGACCTATGACTATAAATGCACTCTCTGCATCTAACTCTGTAATAATTCCTATTCAGTGTGAATTTTTTGCACTTGAAGGGCTTGCACAACTTTTAAATACTGTAAAATTAGTTAGAAAATCAATTAATACAAAATTAACAATTAAAGGTTTTTTACCAACAATGTTTAGTTCTCAAAATAATCTCTCAAAGCAGGTTTTTGCAGATTTACAACAGCATTTTAAGGGAAAACTTTTTAAAGATGATAACGATAAGTATATTGTAGTTCCTCGTAATGTAAAGCTCGCGGAATCTCCATCTTTTGGGAAACCAGCTATTCTTTACGATGTAAAATCAAGCGGTTCAATCGCTTACCAAAATTTAGCACAGGCGATAATTAGATAATGAAGAGACAAAAGTTAGGACGTGGATTAGATGCACTTTTAGGTGAGATGGATGAGGCTTATGAAAATGAGGGATCTCAAAGAGATGAGATTTTAGAAATATCACTTAAAGAGATAAGAGCAAACCCTTTTCAGCCAAGAAAGGCATTTGATGAAACTGCCTTAAATGAACTTGCCGAGTCAATTAAAAATGATGGTTTACTCCAACCTATTGTTGTAAGTGAAGATATAGATGGTTATGTAATAATTGCCGGTGAGAGACGTTTTCGTGCAAGTAAATTAGCAAAAATGAAAGCTATTCGTGCGATTGTACTTAATTCAGATGAGCAAAAAATGCGTCAATTTGCTCTTATTGAAAACATACAACGTGAAGAGTTAAATGCAGTCGAATTAGCTAATGCTTATGGGGAACTATTAAAAATTCATGATATGACACATGATGATTTGGCAACAATGATTCATAAAAGTAGAACACATATTACAAATACATTAAGATTACTACAACTCTCATCTAAAACACAAAAAGCTCTTTTAGAGAAAAAAATTACAGCAGGACATGCAAAAGTTCTTGTTGGTTTAGATGAAAAAGAGCAGCAACTTATGGTAAACTCGATTGTAGGTCAAAAGCTAAGTGTTCGTGAAGTTGAAGCAATGATAAAATTGAAAAAAACTCCAGAGATTTCATCAGCAACTCAAAAAGAAGCAATAAAATATAATTTTACAAATATAAAAGATAAACTCGAGTTATTAGGTTACAAAATAAAAACAGGTTCTAATTCATTGACTATAAACTTTGATTCTGAAAGTGAAATAGCTGATTTTATGTCACGTATAAGAGATTAAACTAACAAATATAAAAATTCCCACATCATTTAACTATCCTTTCAATTTAATCATAGTATAATTTCGCAACTTTTAGGAGGTGCTATGTTAGATATAAACCCAATACTACTTTTGGTTACATTTGTTGTATTCGTTTCGCTTATAGCCGTTCTAAATAGTTGGCTTTATAATCCTTTATTTGCTTATATGAAAAAACGTGATGCAGACATCAAGAAAAACCTAGATCAGGTTAACTCTACTGATGACGAAATTAGTGAACTTCATGCAAAAGCAGATACAGTTATTATGAATGCTAAACTAGAAGCTGCGGCCCTAAGAGAAAAAGTTATCGCGGATGCTAAGGAATTAGCTGATAGTAAGTTAGAAGCAAAACGTGCTGAACTTGCTACTGAGTATTTAGATTTTGAAAAATCTCTTGCAAAATCTAAAGATGAGTTGACTACTGACTTAATGTCACAAGTTCCAGTGTTTAAAGAAGCTGTAAAAGCTAAATTTAGTCAAATATAAGGGTGTAATGTGAGTAGAATTTTAGTATTAATGCTAACGATATCAACTTATGCATTAGCATCTGAAGCTGGGCACGGTGAGACTGATATTGTACAACGTACAGTTAACTTCTTACTATTTGCTGGGCTAGTGTGGTATCTAGTTGGAGAGCCAATTAAGAATTATTTTGCAGGACGTAGCCAAGCTATTGCTGATGAATTCAAAAAAGCTCAAGATCGACTTGATGAAGTTGTTGCTCTAAAAAAAGATGCACTTGCTAAGATAAATTCTGCTGAAAAATTTGCAGAAGAGTTAGCAATAACATCTAAAAAAGAGAATAAAATTATCAATGATAATATAATGAGTCAATGTGAATTAGAACTTGAAACTCTAGTGAAACAAAGTGCTTCGAGTAGAGAGTATACTCAAAGAACTATGGTTCGTTCTGTGGTGGAAGATGTTCTAAAAGAGACTTTAGCTCAAAGTTCAAATGATTTTGATAAAGAAGCAATGGCTAATGTAATTTTAAAGAAGGTTGCTTAGAATGAAAGAACTTATCGCAAAAAAATACATTAAAGCTTTAAAACAAGGTTCTGATTTAGAAACTTTACAAAACATTTCAAAAGTTTTTGCTGTTTTGGCAGATGCTTTTAATGATGAAAAATTTGTAAGTATAGTTAACAATCCACATATAAATGTGAATAGTAAATCAGAAATTCTTCTAGCAGCTGTAAAGTCTGCTGAATCAGAAAAAATTAATAACTTAATTAAACTTTTAGTTGAAAATAAACGTATTAATGTAATTCCTGCAATAGCAAAAGAGTTACAAAAAGATATTGCAAATGCAACGAAAAGTTATGAGGGTGTTATTTACAGCAATAGTGATATTGATGAAAAAGTAATAGCTGAATTAGGAAATGGTTTAAACAAAAAATTTGATTCAACTATAGCATTGTCATTTGTAAAGAATGATTTTAATGGTATAAAAGTAGAAGTGGCAGGTCTTGGAATTGAGATTAACTTCTCTAAAGATAGAATCGATAGTCAAATGATAGAACATATCATTAAAGCAATTTAACTTCATAAGAGGAGAACAATAGTGGTAGCAAAAATACAAGCTGATGAAATCAGCTCAATAATTAAAGAACGTATTGACAACTTTGAATTAAGTGTTGATATTAATGAAACAGGTAAAATCGTTTCTTATGCTGATGGTGTTGCACAAGTTTACGGACTGAGCAATGTTATGGCTGGGGAAATGGTTGAATTTGAAGATGGGACTCAAGGTCTTGTGATGAACCTTGAAGAGAGCGCAGTAGGTGTTGTTATCTTAGGTGCAGGTTCAGCTCTTCGTGAGGGTATGAGTGTTAAGCGTCTTGGAAAACTTTTACGTGTTCCAGTTGGTGATGCACTTCTTGGTCGTGTTGTAAATGCACTTGGTGAGCCAATTGATGGAAAAGGTCCAATTGAAACTACTGAAACTCGTTTCGTAGAAGAGAAAGCGCCTGGAATTATGAATCGTAAATCTGTTCATGAGCCTTTAGCTACTGGTATTAAAGCTATTGATGCACTTGTTCCAATTGGTCGTGGTCAACGTGAGCTTATCATTGGTGATAGACAGACTGGTAAAACTACAGTTGCACTTGATGCAATCATTAACCAAAAAGGTAATGGTGTATCTTGTGTATATGTAGCAATCGGTCAAAAAGAATCAACTGTAGCTCAAATTGTTCGTCGTTTAGAAGAACATGGTGCTATGGAATATACAATTATTGTATCTGCAACTGCTGCTGAAGCTGCTGCATTACAATTCTTAGCTCCATATACTGGTGTTACTATGGGAGAGTACTTCCGTGATAATGCACGTCATGGTCTAATTGTTTATGATGATCTTTCTAAACATGCTGTTGCTTATCGTGAAATGTCACTTATCCTTCGTCGTCCTCCAGGTCGTGAAGCATATCCTGGTGATGTTTTCTATGTTCACTCTCGTTTACTTGAGCGTGCTGCAAAAATGTCTGATGAAGAGGGTGCTGGTTCTTTAACTGCTCTTCCAATTATTGAGACTCAAGCGGGTGATGTTGCGGCATACATTCCTACAAATGTTATCTCAATTACTGATGGTCAAATTTTCTTAGAAACAGATCTATTTAACTCGGGTGTTCGTCCAGCAATTAATGTTGGTCTTTCAGTTTCTCGTGTTGGTGGTGCTGCTCAGATTAAAGCTACTAAGCAAGTTGCTGGTACTTTAAGACTAGATCTTGCTCAGTATCGTGAACTTCAAGCATTTGCTCAGTTTGCTTCTGATCTTGATGAAGTTTCTCGTAATCAACTCGAACGTGGTCAGAGAATGGTAGAGGTTCTTAAACAAGGTCCTTTCTCTCCTCTTTCTGCTGAGAAACAAGTTGCAATTATATTCGCAGGAAACGAAGGTTTCTTAGACGATATGGATGCTTCAAATGTAGTTCGTTTTGAAGCTGAAATGTATCCATTTATTGAAGCATCTTATCCTCAAGTTTTTGAAAATATTAGAAGTACTTCTAAAGTTGATGATGATACAAAAGCATTACTTATAAAAGCACTTGAAGAGTTCAAAGCTAGCTTTGTAGCTAACTAAGGGATAAACAATGGCAAACTTGAAAGATATTCAAAGACAGATAAAGAGTGTTTCTAACACTCAAAAGACAACACGTGCGATGAAGCTAGTTTCTACTGCGAAACTTCGTCGTGCTGAAGAGCTTGCAAAACGCTCTCGTCTTTATGCTCAAAAAATGAATCAGGTAATTGCCGAAATAGCTGGACGTATTAACTGTGCTAAAATTGGCGGAATTGAAAATCGTTGTTTTAACAAGATTGAAAATCCAAAAATGGTAGATATTGTTTTTGTTACTGCAGATAAAGGTTTATGTGGTGGTTTTAATATTCAAACTATTAAAGCCGTTAAAAAACTTTTAAAAGAGTATAAAGATCAAAATGTTAAAGTACGTCTACGTGGAATCGGTAAAAAAGGTGTAGAATTTTTTAAATATAACGAAGTTGAGTTATTCGATGCTGTTAGTGATTTAAGTTCAAAACCAGATAAAAAGAGATCTGATGAGTTCATCAGAACATCGCTCATGGACTATAAAGATGAGAAGATAGATGCTCTTCATATAGTATACAACGGGTATAAAAACATGATAACTCAAGAGTTACATGTGAAGAAAGTTTTACCTGTTGATACAGATGCATTTGAGTGTGAAGATACGCATTCATCTATGTTAGAAGTTGAAGCACAAAATGAAGAAGACATGCTTGATTCTTTAGTAAATAAATATGTTGATTTTAACATGTACTATGCACTTATTGATTCTGTTGCTGCTGAACATTCTGCTCGTATGCAAGCGATGGATACAGCAACTAATAATGCAAAAGATATGGTTAAGTCTCTTAATGTACAATTTAATAAAGCGCGTCAAGCAGCTATTACTACAGAACTGATAGAAATTATCAGTGGTGTGGAGTCTATGAAATAATGGAGAAAAATATGATTGGAAAAATTAGCCAGGTTATGGGTCCTGTTGTTGATGTTGATTTTGATGGATATCTTCCAGTAATCAATGAAGCAATTGAAGTTAAAGTAAGCCTAGAAGGGAAAGAACACCGTCTAGTATTAGAAGTTGCAGCTCACTTAGGTGATGGTCGTGTTAGAACGATTGCCATGGATATGAGTGAAGGTTTAGTTCGTGGCATGGATGCTACAGCTACTGGTGCTCCTATTAAAGTTCCAGTTGGAGAGAAAGTACTTGGTCGTATTTTTAATGTAATTGGTGAAACTATCGATGGTGGTGAGCAAGTTACAGATTCTGAAACATGGTCAATTCACCGTGCTCCACCACCACTAGTAGATCAATCTACTACTACTGAAATGTTTGAAACAGGTATCAAAGTTGTTGATTTACTTGCTCCTTACTCTAAGGGTGGTAAAGTTGGACTATTTGGTGGTGCTGGTGTTGGTAAAACAGTTATTATCATGGAGCTTATTCATAATGTTGCTCATGGTCATGATGGTTTATCAGTTTTTGCTGGTGTTGGTGAGAGAACTCGTGAAGGAAATGACCTTTACTACGAGATGAAAGATTCGAATGTACTTGACAAAGTTGCACTGTGCTACGGTCAAATGTCTGAGCCTCCAGGTGCACGTAACCGTATTGCACTTACAGGTATTACTATGGCTGAGTACTTCCGTGATGAGAAAGGTCTTGATGTACTTATGTTCATTGACAATATCTTCCGTTTTGCTCAATCAGGTTCTGAAATGTCAGCACTTCTTGGTCGTATTCCATCAGCTGTTGGTTACCAACCAACTCTTGCTCGTGAAATGGGTGCATTACAAGATAGAATTACATCAACTACAAATGGTTCAATTACTTCAGTTCAGGCTGTTTATGTTCCTGCAGATGATTTAACTGACCCGGCTCCAGCTTCTGTTTTTGCTCACTTAGATGCAACTACAGTACTTAACCGTAAAATTGCTGAAAAAGGTATTTATCCTGCTGTTGATCCACTTGATTCAACTTCAAGATTACTTGATCCACAAATTGTTGGTGAAGAGCATTATGCAGTAGCTCGTGGTGTACAAACTACACTTCAAAAATACAAAGATCTTCAAGATATCATTGCGATTCTTGGTATGGATGAGCTTAGCGAAGATGACAAAAATGTTGTTGAACGTGCTCGTAAAATTGAGAAATTCCTTTCTCAGCCTTTCTTCGTTGCTGAAGTATTTACAGGAGCTCCTGGTAAATATGTTAAACTTGAAGATACTATTAAAGGTTTCAAAGGTATTTTAGCTGGTGAGTATGACCATATGTCAGAAAACTCATTCTACATGGTTGGTGGAATGGATGAAGCTATCGCTAAACAAGAGAAAAATAAATAGGCTCAAAGCTTATTAAAGGACTATAATGGATAAGTTTAAACTTGAAATCCTAACTCCAAATGGTGTCATCTATGATGGTGATGCTATTAGTGTAGTTCTTCCTGGTGAAGAGGGAGAGTTTGGAGTACTAGCACACCATGCATCTTTAACAACACTTTTAACAAGTGGTGTCGTAGATGTTGAAAAAGAGGACAAATCAGTTGAAGCAATTGTTATCAACTGGGGTGTTGTTCAGGTAGACGAAGAGAAAGTTATTATCTTAGTTGAAGGTGCTGCTGCTATTCGTGGTGCTAATGAGTCTGAAATTGCTCAAGCTCTTGATGAAGCGAAGAAACTTATAAATGATGTTGCAGACTCTAGTGCTGCTATTGCATCTGTTTCTGCTAGAATTGAGACAGCTGCTCAAAAGTTAATATAAGTTAATTATGCTTAATAATTTAATAGATTTTTATCTTAAAAGCCATCCTGTGACAATAGGAGTATTAGCTCTTTTAGCGATATACTTTATTGTCCTTAATTGGGTTTTCTTTTATAGATATTTTTCTATTAACAGTTGGTTAGATAAAGAGAGTAATTCTCTTGAAGCACTCCTTATGGGTGCAACTACTGTAAATAAAAACTCCTTTTTAAATAATTTTATTAAAACAAGTAATCATATTTCAAAAGAAGTTTTAGGATTAGGTATGCTTGCAGCAACAAAAGAGGCGACAAAAGGTCTCTCTATCCTCTCTATATTCGCATCAACTACACCTTTTATTGGTTTGTTTGGTACGGTTGTTTCAATACTTGACACATTTACACATATTGGTCAAACAAGTGGAAGTATGTCAGTTATTGCGAGTGGTGTATCGGATGCACTTGTCGCAACTGCTGCGGGTATATTTGTAGCTATCTTTTCATATACATATCATCAGATGCTTAAAAGAAAATCATTTGAACTTATATCATTTCTTCAGATGCAAAGTGATGCGATTATAGCTCGTAAGGCGTAGTTATGATTTATGATTGGGATGATAAACCTGAATTAAATATTACTCCCCTTGTTGATGTAATGTTAGTGCTCTTAGCTATACTTATGGTTATCGCTCCAAACATTATTTATGAAGAAAATATTAAATTACCTCAAGGTTCAACATCACAACAACTCTCTAAAATTCCTCCTGTACATATTAGTATAGATAAAGATCAAAATATAAAAATAAATAAAGATAGTTATCTTTTTAATGCATTCATGGATAATTTTGCCCTATATGCAAGTAGGTTAGATAAAAAAGCTACGGTTCTTATTAGTGCTGATAAAAGTTTAGAATATGGAATTGTTATGTCTATTTTAGCAGCAGTTAAGCAGGCTGGTTTTTCTGAGGTCTCATTAGCTACCAATGGATAATAATAGCAAGTATTTCTACCTGAGTGGTTTTATTTCACTCTCTCTTTTCACACTATTTTTGTTCTCTTTTGCATTTGTCCTATTTAAACCTACTTTAGCAAAAACATTTGCCTTAAAAAAAGATAACTATATTTCTATATCTCTGGAAATTCCAAAAATTCAAAGTAGAGATGCAAAAAAAGTTCAAAAATCAACGACTCTTACTACAAGTACACCCGTTGCAAGCAAAAATGTAGATATTAATAATCTCTTTAATGATGTTTGGACGAAGAAAATCGTGCATAAAAAAGAGAAACCAAAAACTTTTAATAATAAAAGACTTTTAGAGATACAAAAAAAGATAAAAAAAACTCAAAATAAAACAGTTGAATCACTTAGTGAAAAGGTAAATAATTTAGAGAGTGTAAAAACAAATAATGAAAACAAAGCTTCTTCTACTGCGGAGCAGGTTAATGAATATTTGGCTAAAATTCAAGCAATTGTTTACCAATATTTTAAGGTACCAGCTAACTCAGAGGGTAGTAGTGTGAAAACTGTTATTGAGTTAAATAGTCTTGGTAAAGTTTTAGATTTTAGGATTTTAAGTTATTCTGATAATGAAGCATTAAATAGAGAGGCCGACAAAATAAAAGAGCGTCTTTTCTCTGTCATTTTTCCAAAAAATCCACAGAAAAAATCGAGTAGAACAATAGTTATACTTATATCTAAGGAGTAGATTTGAAAATAATATTTTCACTTATGTTTATGTTCGGGTTGTTGTTTGCGAATGATGCCACTATTGAGGTTATTAAAAAAGTTGATTCACTTCCATCTTTAGGTGTTGAGGATTCATCACAAGAGTATGATGAGACATTTAAAATGACTTTTTTTAAATCACTTGTTGCAGATTTAAATGTATTGAGTATTTTTAATGTTGATAGGTTTCATCGAGTAGTAGATTATGATGCATCAACCGTTGTTGTTGAAAATAAAGATAGAAACTATGTTCTTCGCTATAAGATGCTCAAAATGGATAGTAATGCCTTGAGTGTAAAAATGAAACTTATCTCTAATAACGAAGAACTTTTTTCTAAAAGTTACAAGGTAAGTCGTACAAATATATATATGTTTGTAACCCATGCTATGGCATATGATATTAATGAGTATATGGGTGAACCATCTGTTGCATGGATGAAAAGAAAAGTTATATTTTCACGAGTAGTTGGTGCTAAGAAAAGTGAAATTGTTATTTCTGACTACTCCTTAGCTTATCAGCATACTATAGTGAAAGGAGGCTTTAACCTTTTTCCAAAGTGGGCAAATGAAGCACAAACAGGATTTTACTACAGCTCTTTAGATGGAAAAAGTCCAACACTTAAATATGTTAACCTTAAAACATTAAAGGTTTCAAAAATTATCTCTTCTGACGGAATGATGGTCTGTTCTGATGTAAGTAGCGATGGTAATACACTTCTTTTAACAATGGCAAAAAATGGACAACCTGATATTTATACATATAAGGTAGATACTAAACGGTATAAGAGAGAAACAAGATATGGTGGAATTGATGTAAATGCTCAGTTTATGGGAGAACGAAAGATTATTTTTATATCAGGACGATTAGGATATCCAAATGTATTCTCTAAAGATTTAGATACGAAAGAAGTTGAACAGATGGTTTATTATGGCAAAAGTAATTCAGCTTGTAGTTCAAATGGAGAGTATATTGTTTATAAAGCAAGAGAAACATCAAATGCTTTTGAGCGAAATACTTTTAACCTTCATCTCATCTCAATGAAAACAGATTTTATTAGACGCCTTACAGTAACGGGTAATAATGAATTTCCAAGATTTTCTAAGGATGGAGATGCTATTCTTTTTATAAAAAATTATAAAAATCAAAGTAGTATAGGAATTATTAGATTGAACCATAATAAGAACTACCTTTTTCCTCTCAAATATGGAAAAGTTCAATCAATGGACTGGTAAAATTATACATATTTAACAATAATTATAATTTTTTAGATATAATTAACCAATTTTTAAAACATAGAGGAAATCATAATATGAAAAGTATCGTTCTTTCAGGTGTTGTTGCAGCACTTTTAGCATTTAGTGGATGTAGCTCAACAGAGCCAGCGGTTGATAGTCAAGCTCAAGAAGTTGAAAAGCCAGCAGTTGCACAGGAAGTTGCAGCAGTTGAGACAGAAACTGTATCGGCTGAAGAGAGTATGGTTGATTCTAGTTCTAATGCAAATTCTCATACTCTTATGAGTATGTCTGATATTGAATCAGAACTTTCGGCTGTATATTTTGCATTTGACAAATTTAACATTAACTCTGAGATGCAGACTCGAATTTCTAAAGCAGCAGAGCTTGGTAAAACAGGTGCAGTAAATTATAATGTAAAACTAGAAGGTAACTGTGATGAGTGGGGTAGTGATGAGTATAACTTCGCACTTGGTCTTAAGCGTGCCGATGCTGTTAAAAAAGCTTTAGTTGCTGAGGGTATTGATGGAAATCGTATTTCTATGGTAAGTTATGGAGAATCAAATCCTGTTTGTAATGATAAAACTAAAGAGTGTTATGCACAAAATCGCCGTGTAGATTTCAAACTTCTACCGTAATTTGTAGCAGTATTTATGAAACGCTCAAAGATAGTTTATTTACTCTCTTGTGCATTCCCCATTCTCTCACTCTGTGCTGAACCTTCTGCGTTTGGTGCGGGTGACTTAGATAGTCCAACTCCTTATGGTCTTACTTCTAACGAAAAAATCATTTTAGATACAAAACAGAAACTCAATAAAGTAGCTGTAAAGAGTAATAATCAGGCCAATGAACTTGATTCTCTTCGTGAACGTATTGATGGATTACAGAGTGTTATCGAAAGTTTGAGTAGAAAAGCACATAACAATAGGATTACTCTCAAAAAAGAGAAAGAAAAGAGTCTTCAAGCAATCCGTAGTAGCAGTGAGTATGAGCAACGTTTAAGTGAAAGTATAGAACAAAATACTCAAAGTATTGCACAGCTTAAAGTTGCGATTACTGAAGTCTCTCTTCTTATAGACTCTATAAATGCAAAGTATGTATCTAAAGATGAGTTTAATACACTTGTTGATGATGTGAATAGATTTAAAGCATTAATTGCCAAAGAGTTAAAAAGTAGAGGGAATTCAAAATCATCAAAATCAAAACTTGACAGTATGAGTTCAGCAGAAGTCTATAAAAAGGCAAATGCTCTTTTTAAAAAGAAGTACTATACTGATGCTATAAAATATTTTGAGCACCTAATAAAAAAGCGTTATAAACCAGCTTATGCTCACTATATGATAGGTGAGATGAACTATAAAAGAAAAAATTATTCAAATGCAATTTCATACTTTAAAAAGAGCTCTTCTCTTTATTCTAAGGCATCTTATATGCCTAACTTGATGCTTCATACAGCAGTAAGTATGAGTAGAACAGGTGATAAAGATCATGCTAAAGCTTTTTTTGAAGCTATAGTTGCTAAGTATCCAAATAGCGCTGAAGCAAAAGATGCTAAAATCTTTCTTCAGCAATAATATAGAATATTATGTTAAAATCGCATAATTAAATAAGTAAGGAAAAAAAATGGCAATAGAAGCTAATCAAATTGTATCAATAGAGTACGAAGTAAAAGATGGAGATAAAGTAGTAGATAGTAATGTTGGTGGTGCACCATTAGTATTTATGTTTGGAAAAGGTCAAATAATTCCAGGTTTAGAGAATGGAATTGTAGATATGGCTATTGGTGAAAAAGGTGATATCCTTGTACAACCTGCTGATGCATATGGTGAGTATAATGCTGATGCAACACAAGAAGTACCAGCTGATCAATTTGCTGGAATTGATTTAGAGTTAGGTATGACTCTTTATGGTCAAGGTGAAGATGGTGGTACAGTTCAAGTAACAGTAAAAGAGATTGGTGGTGAGACTATTACTATTGACTTTAATCATCCTTTAGCTGGTAAAGAATTAATGTTTACTGTGACAGTGAATAACATTAGAGAAGCAACTGCAGAAGAAGCTATGACAGGTGTACCTGCTGAAAATAAACCTGCTGAGGGTGAGAGTTGTGGTACAGGCTGTGGATGCCACTAATTTTATAAATGCATCAGATGCTTCGTTTCAGGCGAAGAAAACAGCTACACTTTTAAAAACTCTTACCGTGAATGCACTCATTATGGGTGAATCGGGTGTGGGAAAAAAAAGTTTAGCATCATTTATACTTTCAGATGCATCTATTGTAGATGCATCAAACTTTGATGAATTACTTGTAAGTTTAGAGAGTTGTAGTGAACTCATTATTACAAATATAGATCAATCTGCAAACTTAAGACGGCTTGTTCAAGCTATAAAAGATAATAATGTTCGTGTTATCGCAACATCTAAATCCTCTTTTTCTAATGAATTTATTGATGATTTATTTAGTGTTAAATTTGATATTCCACCTTTAAGTGAACGTCATGAGGATGTGAAATTATTAATAAATTTATTTGAGACAGAAGCAATTTCTCTTTTTGGTGGGGATAAAAGAGTTGACCTTGAAAACTTTAAACCTGATTTAAGCCAAAATTCTCGTTCATTAAAACGGCAAGTTATGATTAATCATCTTCTTCAAGGGATAGAAGATCGAGAGTTAATGTCCATTATAGAAAATTATCTTTTTGAAAAATTGGGATCAAATAGTGACTATAGAAATTTTTTGTATCTCTATGAGGCACCTCTTATTAAAGCAGGATTAGAGAAGTTCAAGTCACAACTACAGCTTGCTGATAAACTAGGATTAAATAGAAATACACTTCGTAAAAAAATAGCGGACAATAAAGAGTACTTACAATAAAAAAAGGAGAAATAGTATATGCGTAAAATAGCGATGATATTTGCAGGGCAGGGAAGTCAAGCAGTAGGAATGGGAAAAGATTTTTATGAAAACAGTGAAGTTGCACGTGAAATGTTTGCGAAAGCTGGTGAGAGAATAGGTGTTGATTTTAAAGCACTAATTTTTGAAGAGAATGAGAAGTTAGGACAAACTGCTTATACTCAGCCTGCAATTTTATTGGTACAGATGGTAGCTTATAAACTTTTCAATGATGCTTGTCCAGATTTAAAAGCAGAACTCTTTTTAGGTCATTCACTTGGTGAATTTTCTGCGCTTTGTGCTTCTGGTGCAATAGACTATGTTGATGCAGTAGAACTTGTACACAAGCGTGGAAGCTTTATGCAATCAGCTTGTGATGATATAAATGCAGGTATGATGGTTTTAGTCGGTCTTGATGATGCTAGTGTTGAAAAAATATGTGAAAAAGCTCAGTCTGAGGGTAAAAAAGTATGGCCAGCTAATTATAACCAAGATGGTCAGTTAGTTGTTGCTGGTATGAAGTCAGACTTACAGAGTTTAGAGCAAACATTTAAAGATGCTGGTGCGAAACGTGCACTATTACTTGATATGTCAGTAGCATCACACTGTGAGCTTTTAACTCCTGCACAAGAGCCTTTAGCTGAGCTCATGAATACGATGGTTACGGATAACTTCTCTGCACCTATTGTCTCTAATGTAACAACTGAGAAATATGCTTCAAAAGAAGAAGCAGTTTCACTATTAAAAGATCAACTTGTTAAACCAGTGAAATATAAGCAGTCTATTTTAGCTGTTGCTCCTGAGTTAGATATGGCTATAGAGTTTGGTAACGGTATCACTCTTAAAGGTCTAAATAGAAGAATTGCTAAAGAACTTAAAACTCTTAATATCTCTGATATGGCATCTTTAGAAAAAGTAAAAGAGGAAATCTGCTCATAATATGAGAGTAACTCTTGCACAAACTGCCCCTAAGTTAAATAGATCTAACTTAGGGGATATTATTACTATTATTAAAGATAAAAGAGATGAAAGTGATTTGATTGTTTTTCCTGAACTCTCTTTGAGTGGTTACATGCTTCAAGATAAACTCATTGAGGATGCATGGCTTTTAGAAGAGCTAGATCAACTCAGAGAGCTTAGTAAAGATATTGATATTGTTGTTGGGGCTGCTTTAAAAGAGGATAAGCATTTTAGAAATGTAGCACTCTACTTTAGCAAGGGAGAGTTTGTTAGCAGACATATTAAAGTGCATCTTCCAAACTATGGTATGTTTGAGGAAGCTCGTTACTTTAAAGCTGGAGATATTTTTGAAAGTTTTCAAGTGAATAAGAAAAAAATATCTATGGTCGTTTGTGAGGATTTATGGCATAAGAATGTACATCATGACTTAATAGAACAAAACCCTAATATTATAATTGCCCTTGTCGCTTCACCTGCACGAGGTTTTAATGATAATGGATTAGAAATAGAAAATAAATGGTATAAAATAATAGAGTCTGTCGCACTTGAGTGTAAAGCAACGATTATCTTTGTAAATCGTGTAGGTTTTGAAGATGGTCTTGGTTTTTGGGGTGGCTCTTGTATTGTGAATGCTAAGGGTGAGATAGAGAAAAAATTAGAAAAATTTAAAGAGATAGTTAAAACATTTACTATAGAGGATTAAGAATGCAAAAAATAGCAATAATGGGTGCAATGCCAGAAGAAATAGCGCCAATACTGGAAAAACTTGGAGAGTATACAACAACAGAATATGCAGGGAATAAATACTATGAAGCAAATTATGAAGGTGTATCTCTTGTAGTTGCATACTCTAAAATAGGAAAAGTTTTCTCAACGCTTACTGCAACTACAATGATAGAGCATTTTGGGGCACAGAAGCTCCTCTTTTCAGGTGTTGCTGGTGCTATTAGTCCAACACTTAAAGTGGGTGATCTAATTGTTGCTACAAAACTTTCACAACATGATTTAGATATTACGGCATTTGGTCATCCTTTTGGTTATGTTCCAGAGGGTGCAGTTTTTGTTGAAGCCGATAAGTCTATGATAGAAATGAGTAAAGAAGTTGCAAGTGAGATGGGTAAAAGTGTTCAAGAGGGCATAATAGCTACTGGTGATCAGTTTGTTGCAAATGAAGAACGAAAGAACTGGATAGGGAAAGAGTTTAATGCAGATGCTTTAGAAATGGAAGGTGGGAGTGTTGCTGTTGTTTGTGATGCTTTAGATGTACCTTTCTTTATTTTACGTGCGATTAGTGATGCTGCAGATATGGATGCAAGTTTTAGTTTTGATGAGTTCTTAGAAACTTCTGCGATAGAGTCAGCAGAGTTTGTTATGAAAATGGTAGATAGAGTAATAGCTTCCTAATGGGTATAAAACTTTCTAAAAAAATTATGTCAAAACTGGGTAAAACAAATGCTGAATTTAAGCTCATAGAAGAGGGTGATAAAATCCTTGTAGGACTGAGTGGTGGAAAAGATTCTCTTACTATGATTCATGCGATGAGAGAACAGCAGAGACGTGCCCCATTTAAGTTTGACTTTATAGCCGTTACTGTTGGTTATGGTATGGGTGAAAATTTTGATGCTCTTGCAAAACATTGTGAAGAGAATGGCATTGAGCATGTAATTAAAGATACTCAAACTTATGAACTAGCAAAAGAGAAAATTCGTAAAAACTCCTCCTTTTGTAGTTTTTTCTCTCGTATGAGAAGAGGATATCTTTACAGTGTTGCAAAAGAGTTAGGGTGTAATAAAGTAGCACTTGGTCACCATATGGATGATGCTGCAGAGAGCTTTTTTATGAACTTTATATACAATGGGCAGATGCGCAGTTTAGCACCAAAGTATACGGCAGAAAATGGTTTAGTTGTTATTCGTCCCCTTATTCAGATGCGTGAACGTCAACTACGTGCTTTTGTAGTTGATAATGAGATAGAAGCTATTGGTGATGAGGCTTGTCCGGCTATGCGATTTGATGTGAAGATGCCCCATGCAAGAGCAGATATGAAGATAAAACTTGCCAAGATGGAAGAGGAGTTTCCTCAACTCTTTACCTCTTTAAATGCAGCCTTTAAAAACATTAGTATAGATAGTTTCTTTATGCAGGAGGATTAAGCAGTTTCTGCTCTATTTCTTCCATTTTCCTTTGCTCTATAGAGTGCTTCATCTGCACGAGTCATCCAACTCTCTATATTATCATCTTTTTTAAATTCACTAAGTCCTATACTACAAGTGACTTGTCCAACAGTATCAAACTCTGTAGAAGCTACAATAGTGACGAGATTATTAGCAACTCGTAAGGCACCTTTTTTATCTGTATCGCAAAGAAGGAGAACAAACTCTTCTCCACCCCATCTTGCAAAAGTATCTTTTGCACGTACATTTTTTGAAATAATCTGTGCAAATTTTATAAGTACTTCATCACCTACTTGATGTCCATATGTATCGTTAACTTTTTTGAAGAAATCTAAATCAAACATAATCATAGAAGAGACTTTATGATTTTTACTCGCTTCATAGATCCCTTTTTCAACAGCTTGATGAAAATACTGACGATTGTACACATTTGTAAGTTGATCATGATATGCCATATACTCATCTTTTTTAGATTTTTTGAAGATCGATGAGATATTAGAGAATATAACGATAATAGAGTTTGGTTGTTTTGGTACAACCTTTGTTTTAACATTAAAGTAGTTTTGTCCAAAACGTTTACTTTTTATGCTCACTACACGTTTCTCTTCTTTCATACTTGAGAGTTTATGAATCCACTCTATATTTGTTCGTGATGAAGTTGCACTAAAGGTATCATCACTCTCTTCAAAAATATGACTAATATTTTTGTTCTCTTCTATGAGTGACTCTAAATCTTTCATGCCTGTAAAGGAGAGCATAGTGTTATTTACAAGGACAAGTTTGCCATTATGAAAAAGAGTGATAAGGTCATTACTATTATCCATAATAACTTGCATTTGATCTTGTTTAATTCTAATCTCCTCTTCCTCTTTTAAAAGTATATTAATAAGTTTTGTAAAAAGAAGATATATCCCGATGTAAACAAAGAGTAAAATACCAAAGGAGATAAGCGCCGTTTGAATAGAAACTTCCTGATTTTTTCTAATATACTTTGTGACATCTTTAGCCATAAGTACTTGAGCAAAATTTCTTTGAAAAGGGGACTCAACATCATACTGGTGAAATAGATAAGATTTTCCATTATATGAGATTATTTTATTGTTGTTAGCATTATGATAAATAAACTCTTGGTCGATGTTTAGATCAGTAAATATTTTAGAGTTTGAAGCGATGATCTTTCCAGCTACTCGTTTTTCTGAATTTTTATTTGAAGTGTTTAAGTAGAGGGCATATCTATATTGGCCAGCTTTACTAATAATCTTAAAAAGATTTTCTGCCTTTAAGCCAAACTCTACATAAGCAATAATCTTTTTGTATCTATAAATGGGTTTAATAATACTGTAGTAGTAACTACTCGTTCCCCTTGCTACATAACCTATAGTAATCTCTTTTGTTCTTAGTGCTTCTTGAAGAACTTCATTTTGAGGCGCTTTAATCTTTTTAGAACTTATCTTTTGTGAGGAGTTAAAAAGGTAGTATCCTTGTTTCGTGTATATATTAAAGTCTGTAAGATCTGGTGTAAAATCTTGGTATGATTTATATAAACCTCTTGCATAAGATCTTATTTTAGAAATATTGTTACTTGCAATAGTTCTGCGAAAAGCAGTGCTATTTGTTAAGTTTTTAAATCTACTTTGGTAAATATGCAACTGCTTTTTTTCATAAGTATGCATTACTTTTGTTAAAATGAGCAGTTTTTCTATAGAAACATTATAAAGCACCTCCTCTTTCTCTTTATAGTTGTTATAGTTTATAAAAAAGAAGAGAGCAAGTGTTAAAAATATAACAAGAATAAGCACTCGTGTTCTAAGTTTTTGGTAAATCATAGGAGTTTATTTATTTGAAGTTAATATTTTCATATCTATCATAAAGCCACTCTGCAACAGCTTGTTTTTCATCTTCTTTGAGTTTTCCTTTGAGTGAAGGCATAGTACCAAATCTTTCAATAGCCCCTGTATTACACATACTGTTATCTAGGTTTGGATTTACAATATAATCTTTTACAAAAAGTATAAAGAGGTAACGATCAACATCCTCTTCTTCATCTCTTGTTTTTATATTCTCTTTAAGTCGTCCTGAAACTTCGATCATAGGAGGAGCTATTAGCTCTTTAAAGTGTTTTAGTGCATATGTTTTATCCATAATCTCTACATGACATTTTTTACAGCTGTCTTTATAAATCTCATAACCATCTATTGCGAAAAGTGAAGATGTAAGTGCAAGTATACTAAGAAGTGTTTTTTTCATTAGGAAACCTTTATTAAATTATTAGTTATATTTAATTATTATAGCATAGAATATATTTTCTTAATCTTTGAATTCATTTAAATAGTTGAATTAGTTTCTAGTTGTTTTGCGTAATAAATAATAAATTATATATAATTCCTTCAAATAAATATTATAAGGAAATAAAAATGAGTGAACCAACTCTAGAATCAATTGAAGATTATAACACACTTAAAGGCAGCAAAAAAAAGGTTGTTTGGGGTGTAATAATTGCAGGTATAGTAATAGGTGTGGCATATTTAGGAATCTTTTATAGTTTCGGTAAAGTTGATGATAGTATTAAAGTAGAAAGTAGTTTACAAAAGATACCTTTTAAATAATAAAAAATGATAAAATACAAGCATTAAAAAATAAAAGGTAATTTTCATGTTAATGACAATAGTAGGTATCTACACATTTTATGTACTCATCACAATTTATACGAGTGTAATGCAGATAGGGTATATAAATCAAGCAAAACGAAAAGAGGCTGTTTTGCTCTCTGCTTCAGAGTTTTTAAAAGCTGGAAATTATGCGGTTGCAAAAGAAAAATTAAATTTAGTAACTACATTTATTGATTATTTATTCTTTATAGCTTGGATGGGTTTTGGCGTAAAATTTTTGCAAGAGAATTTATTTTTAGAGAATGAAGCAGTGTTAAATATTGCTGCTGTTATGGGATTTGTAGTTATTAATTCAATTCTCTCTTTGCCTTTCTCTTATTATGAAAAATTTGTTTTAGATAAAGAGTTTGGATTTAATAAATCAAGTTTAGGACTTTGGATAAAAGATACACTTATCTCTTTCGTAATGACACTTCTTTTTGGTTCTCTTGTTGTTTGGGGTATCTATCTTATTATTGTAAACTTTACACTCTGGTGGCTCTGGAGTTTTGTTTTTATTTTTGCTGTTGTTATAATGATAAATATGCTTTATCCAGCTTTTAGAGCAACATTTTTTGATAAGCTTACCCCACTAGAAGATGAAACACTCGATAGTGAGATAAAAGTACTTATGGATAAAACAGGTTTTGTAAGTAGTGGTGTTTTTGTGAGCGATGCAAGTAAACGTGATGCACGATTAAATGCATATTTTGGAGGTTTTGGAAAAGCAAAACGTGTTGTTCTTTTTGACACACTTATAGAAAAACTGACAACAAAAGAGCTTTTAGCCGTTCTCGGTCATGAATTGGGGCATTTTGCACATGGAGATATATATAAAAATATTGCTCTTGTTGGAGGAATGCTCTTTGCGATGTTCGCAATCTTTGGTAATCTTCCAGAGGGACTCTATTTAGAAATGGGAGTCTCAGAAGAACCGTATGTTTTAATGATACTTCTTATGCTTTTTATGCCGGTACTAGGCTTTTTAATGATGCCAATCATGGGAATAGTAAGCCGTCATAATGAGTATGCAGCGGATAAAATGGGTAGTGAACTTGGTGGTCCTGCTGGTGCTATAGAGTTAGCAAATGCGCTACAAAAACTTGTGACAGAAAATAAAAGTTTTCCACTTTCACACCCTTTATATATATTTTTTCACTATACGCATCCACCTGTATTGGAGCGTTTAAAAGAGCTTGGTATGGATGTTAAAAGTGGTGATACTACTGCACTAGAGGGAAAATGCGAAGCAAATATATAGTTAAAGATCTACTTCGTGAGATAAGTCTAACACTTCAGTCTGCTGGAGTAGAGAGAGCTTCGCGTGAAGCACAGCTTCTTTTGATGTCATTTATAAAAAAAGATGAGTTATGGCTTATCACGAATCAATCATATGAAATAGAAGATGCATCATTACTTTTAGAGTGGGTAAAACGGCGAGCACTTAATGAGCCTCTTGAGTATATAACACAAGAAGTTAGTTTTTATAGTGAGAAATTCTTCATTAAAGAGGGTGCACTGATTCCTCGACCTGAAACAGAACTACTTATAGATGAAGTGATTAGAAATTTTCCAGATAAAGAGGCTAAAGTAGTTTTTGCTGAGGTTGGTGTTGGAAGTGGTATTATTTCCATTATGTTAGCAAAACATTTTATAAATGCTAAGTTTATTGCTGTAGATATTTCACAAGATGCTTTAGATATAGCAAAGATAAATATAG